>JACCDR010877917.1_pt1 | contig 134839 bp, 143 predicted proteins | sample 7446431 | NCBI WGS metagenome assembly JACCDR01 (sample SAMN15323443, study PRJNA562643) | freshwater metagenome | isolation source: river surface water | place: USA:Blue River Watershed | collected 2017-08-17
CAAGCCGTCGTGAGACCGACACCTATTACTTGGATGAAAAAAATATTTTGCGTACCCAAATGACTGCGATGTGGTCTTATTACTTAAGGGATCAGTCTGTCCTTGATCGTCTAGAAACGGATGGTCTAATCTGCGCTCTGGCTCCAGGTATTGTGTTTCGAAAAGATGAGGTTGATCGTAAGCATTTTCCAGCTTTCCACCAGATTGACGGTCTTTTAATTTCCAAAAAATCGAAAAAGGTAATTACTTTAGATGATTTGAAGGAAGTGGAAAAAGATATCACCGAGACTTTGTTCGGTAAAAATACGGAATATCGTTTCTTAGAAGATTCTTTTCCGTTTACGGATCCGTCAGTGCAGATTGAAGTGATGTTTAATAACGATTGGCTAGAAGTGGTTGGCTCTGGCTTGGTTCACCCGCAAGTTTTAAAGAACTTTGGTCTAGATCCAGAACAATATAACGGCTGGGCTTTTGGTTTCGGTTTGGAACGCTTAGCAATGCTTAAAATGGAAATTCCAGATATTCGCGTTCTTTGGTCTGAGGATCCTCGTATTACCGGACAATTCAAAGATTTTAACAGTAAATTTAAAGAGGTAAGTAAGTATCCAGAAGTTATCCGTGATATTTCTTTTGTGATAGACAAGTCTGTAAATCTGAACAATTATTATGAGATTGTCCGTGACTGTGCTGGTAGTACGAATTTGATTGAGGAAGTAAAATTAGTTGATGAATTTGAAAACGCGCAAAAATTCGGTGCTGATAAAAAGTCTTATACCTTCCGTATTACATATCGTTCCCATGAGCGTACTCTTACAAACGAAGAAGTAAACAAGATTCAAGAAGAAATCATTGCTAAGACTAAGAGCGATTTGAAGGCGGTTGTCCGGTAGTATCAGCGTGGTATAATTAAACCACTATGTTTTTCGAAAATATTTTGTGGTTTCTTTTAGAAGTAACTTTATTCATCGTTCTCTTTGTAAAGATTAGTAATCTAAAACAAAGAGTGTCTCAATTAGAGCAGGGTCGCCAGCCGGTCCAGGCTCCAGTCGTCCCCGTGTCTATACCGGTCTCAGCGCCAGTGGCGATGCCGGAATATGTTCCACCAACTGAGAATGCTTTCATAAAATGGCTCAAAGAAGATTGGCTGTTGAAGCTGGGTGCTTTCTTATTACTGTTAGCTTTTGGTTGGTTCGTGACGATTTTTGGCGCCAAGATTGGCCCAATGGGTCGCGTCTTCTTTGGTTTGGTTGCTGGTATTGCAGTTATGCTTTTGGGTAATTGGCGAATCAAAAAATATATTCATCAAGGTGGTATCTTTTTGGTGGTTGGTTCGACGATTGTACTGCTTACTATTTTTGCCGCACAGGAGTTCTATCACATGTTTCAGCCAGCTATCGCACTTGGATTGTCTTTCTTGAGCACCGCTTTTGTTGCTCTAGTCAGTGTACGCTACAATTCCTTTCCAGCGGCCTTAGGCTCACTAATTCTTGCAGTGTTGTCGCCGTTAGTAGCCGATTTAGCCACTGGCGATGTGGCGGTATTTAGTTATTTATTGGTAGTTGTTTTAGGCAGTATTTGGCTTGTGGCCGTAAAGAGAGATTGGGGTGCCTTGATTTTGACTTCTCTGATCTCAGTTTTCTTTTACAGCTTACCAGAGTTTGGCGACAAGACCTTAGTAAATTTTGCCTATATTTTTGCTTTGATTTTCTTTGTTAGTAGCCTAGTTAATATTCTTAAGTCTCAAGAAGGGAATATCAAGGCGTTTTTGTGGACCGCAGTATTCAACGCTATATTTGTGATGAGTTGGATCGTCTCTAGCGTGCCGGAAGAATGGCAAAGTTTAATAATTGCTTTATGGATGGTAGTCTTTGCCATTGGCGCCTTTTTGGTTTTTACTCGAACGCGTATCCGCTATGTCTTTTATACTTACGCCGGCGTGGCGGTGATGATGTTGGCTACTGCGACTGCTATCGAGCTTGATGGCGCCGCTCTTACTCTCGCTTATATTATTGAAAGCGGTTTGATTCCGGTTTTGATTTGGGGCGCTACAAAAGATTTGAAAGCTTCAGCTACCTCATCTTTACTTTTGGTTGGACCAGTCTTCTTGTCGATTGGTCACTTGGCTAAATACTGGATAGATCGACAGGTGTTTACCTCAGATTTCTTTGTCTTATTGGTGCTAGCTATTGTCTTGTTGGTCCTTGGCTTGTTGTATAAAAATTTAAGAGCTCAGGGTCAAACCTTGGATTCATCAATAGATAAACTGTTCTTCATTGTTGGTTCAGTTTATGTTTATTTCTTACTCTGGATGGGCCTCCATAATACTATGCCGGAAGATAGGACAGTAGCAACAATTATTTCATTGGTCTTGTTCACGATTATCGGTTTAGTGAAATATTTCTACGGCATTACGAAAGGTAGTATTACTCTTCGAAACTATGGTGGTATTTTGTTAGGTGTTGTTGTTCTAAGGTTGATTTTTGTCGAAGTGTGGGATATGGAAAAAGGTCTGCGTATTATCACTTTCTTCTTGATCGGTATTCTACTCATGAGCACAGCTTTCATTAGCAAGAAAATTAAGAATGGTTTGCTGTCGTTGATCTTGGTGGGGGCCCTTGTATCGGCTGGATCAGTTTTGGCTGGTGTGGAGGAGGCCTATCGACAAACGGCTGAAGTGTCTATACCAGCAATTAATGTGCCGACAGTTGTTGAATTGCCTGTCTCGTCTTCAGTCTGGGAGCGTTCAAATTTTTTAGTTTGGGATAAGACTACTAAACAATTCCAACCAAGTTTACTTCTGTCTGAGACTGTTAAAACCAATACCTGGACTTCTTCTCTATCAAATGTGGTGGATAATAATGAAGCTTCTTATGCAGAGCTACCGATCGTTAATGACCAAACTGGTTCCGTGCAAATTGTCCTACAGAGTAATAAATCCGTTCAGACTAATTCATTAGTGATCTTGCTTGATAACTATGTCGCTTTACCAAAGACGGTTAGTGTATCGGTGGAAACTGCGTCGGGTTTAAAGACGGTCTTGGCGACCAAAGTGGTAGACTCTCAGACTATTTATTTTCCAACTACAACCGGCAGTAAATTTATTGTAAATCTGACTTACGGCCAGCCACTTAGAATCACTGAATTACGATTGGTAGATAATACTAATACGGCTAGCTCCTCTAAATTAAGATTCTTGGCTCAGCCTAATCATCAGTATGTAGTCTATGCCGATGCGGATCGCCGAGTACAGGCGACAGTGGGTGAAATGGCCAATCTGTCTGATAATCGTGATGTATTAAAATTGACAGCGGCAAAGTGGACCAGTAATCCTGGCTATATCGAGGCCGACTCAGATGGCGATAAAATTGTCGACGCTCGAGACAATTGCGTTTCAATTACTAACCCTGATCAGGCGGATGTAAATAGTAATGGTCGGGGTGATGCTTGTGATGATTTTGATAAGGACGGAATTATAAATTCTGCTGATAATTGTCCGGATGCACCAAACGTTCAACAGCTAGATATTGATCACGATAAGATTGGTGACGCTTGTGATACAGGTGAAAGCCGCTTAACTGAAAAGTACAAATGGCTACCTTGGCTGGGTTTGATTTTGGCTGTAGTTGTAATTGGTGGCTTATTTGTAGTAACAGCTATGTCCATGCGAAAGAAAGATAATATTCCACCAGTAAATTAGCTTTCTTTCTACTCGTAAATTTGCTATAATTACCCCCAATGGCTAAAGAAAAAGAAGAAAAAAAGGATAAAGAAGGGAACTATGGAGCCGATCAAATTACTGTTCTAGAAGGTTTGGAGCCGGTACGACGTCGTCCGGGTATGTACATTGGTACAACTGGTCCAGATGGTTTACATCACTTGATTACCGAAATTTTCGACAACTCTCGCGACGAGGCGATGGGTGGTCATGCTAATGATATTGAAGTAGTTTTGTTGCCCGGCAATCGTGTGCGTATTACTGATAACGGTCGTGGTATCCCAGTCGATATTCATAAACAAACTAAAGTCTCGGCTCTGGAGACAATTATGACCGTTCTGCATGCCGGAGGTAAATTCGGTGGTGAGGGTTATAAAGTCTCTGGAGGCTTACACGGTGTGGGCGCGTCCGTGGTGAACGCTCTATCTATTTATCTTAAGGTTACAGTCCATAAAGATGGTGGTGTGTACATGCAGGAATATTCCCAGGGTAAACGTAAGGCTGCCGTCAAGAAAATTGGTAGCACTAAGTTCCATGGCACGATCGTAATGTTCGAGCCTGACGCCGAAATTTTTAAAGAGGGTGTAGTTTTTGATTACAATAAAGTTGTGTCGCATATGCGCCAGCAGGCTTACTTGGTAAAAGGCTTGCGTATCTCTGTTATTGATGCTCGTGAATCTACAGAGAAATTTGACGAATCAGAAGTATTTTATTTCCGTGATTTGCACGTAGATGCTCCATCTCAGACTTTCTATTTTGAAGGTGGTTTACATTCTTTGATCCGTTTCTACAATCAATTCCAGAAACCAATTCATAAAAATATTTTCTATGTTGAGAAAAAAGTAGAAGGCGTGGAATCTGTAGAAGTTGCCTTGCAGTACGTAGATGATATTCCTTCACGTATTACTTCTTTTGCAAACAATATTCACACTCCTGAGGGTGGTGCTCATTTGACCGGCTTTAAATCAGCGTTGACTCGCAGTTTGAACTCTTATGGTAAGAAAAGTGGTTCGTCTAAAGACAGTGAAGATAATTTTACTGGTGAAGATGTTTTGGAGGGTCTAACGGCGGTGGTGTCTGTAAAATTACGCGAGATTCAATTCGAAGGTCAGACTAAAGCTAAATTAGGTAGCGTTGAAGCACGTGGCGCTGTAGAAGAAGTTTTTGGTACCGCTTTTGAAGCCTTTCTTGAAGAGAATCCAGATGATGCCAAGGCGATGATTCAGAAGGCAACCTTGGCCCTTAAAGCGCGTAAGGCTGCTAAAGCAGCCAAGGATTCGGTTTTGCGTAAAGGTGCGCTTGAAGGTATGACTTTGCCTGGTAAGTTGGCAGACTGCCAAGGTGGTACTTCAGCCGAAGATGCCGAAATATTTATTGTAGAGGGAGACTCTGCGGGTGGTACGGCTAAGACTGGCCGTGATCGCCGTACTCAAGCAATCTTGCCTTTGCGTGGTAAAATTTTAAACATTGAGCGTGCCCGTTTGGATCGTATGCTAGCTTCTGAACAGATTAAGAACTTGGTGATTGCGATGGGTACCGCGATTGGTGATACCTTTAATTTGGAAAACCTTCGCTATCATAAAGTAATCATCGCGACCGATGCCGACGTGGACGGTGCCCACATTCGTACTCTCTTACTTACTTTGTTTTATCGATATTTCCGTCCATTGATTGATGGTGGCTATATCTATATTGCACAACCGCCGTTGTATAAAATTAAACGCGGTAAAGAATTGTTCTATATTTATTCTGAAGAAGAAAAAGCTAAGAAATTTGGTAAAGATACTCCGGTAGAAGAAGTAGAAAATGTTGATATTTCAGATGAAGTAGCGGAAGAAGTTGAAGTAAAAGATTCTAAGGCATCAACCAAACTACACGTGCAACGCTACAAAGGTCTTGGAGAAATGAATGCAGAAGAGCTTTGGGAAACTACTATGGATCCAGCGCGCCGTATTTTGAAGCAAGTAAAAATCGAGGATGCTCAAGAGGCTGATAAAATCTTTGACATGCTGATGGGTACTGATGTGCCAGCTCGTAAATCTTTCATTCAATCAAACGCAAAGCTGGCGAATCTGGATGTGTAAATCATATATAGGATGAGAACGATTAAAGAATCCACGCACTCAAAAGATTTCCCAGATTGTTTCTATAGAGTAACTGTTAAAGGTTTGTGTGTTAGGGACGGTAAAGTTTTATTGGTTCATGAGCCAGAAACTCTAAGTGGTAAATGGGAAATGCCAGGTGGTGGTCTGGATTTTGGTGAAGATATCCGTGCGGGTCTAAAAAGAGAACTCGAGGAAGAAATGGGTCTGAAAATAATTAAAGTCTCAGAGAGACCTGTTTATGTGTGGACTCATAAGTATGAGGGTAAAAGAGGTATGGAGTGGTTCTATTCTTTAGTTTTGGCTTACAGGGTCGAGTTTGAAAGCTTGGATTTTACTCCAACTGATGAATGTGATGAGGTAAAGTTTTTCTATCAAGAAGATCTGAAAAAATCTGTAGATTTAAACGGTCAAACTCAAGAATTGGCAGATTATTTTGATCCAAAAGATTTTCCTGATAATTTTTAAGATAAAACTATGGAGCAATACGAAAAATTGGTGAGAGATGGAATTCCAGAGATTTTGGATAAAAAGAATATTCCTTATGAAAGACGGGAAGCTTCGGCGGAGGAATATAAAAGGGAATTAATTAATAAACTTACTGAAGAGTGTGGTGAATTTGCTGAAGCGGGAGCAGTGGAAGAATTGGCGGATGTAATGGAGGTGGTTGAAACTTTAAAGAAGTTACCGGAATACGCTAATGTCGAAGAAGTTAGAAAAAAGAAACGAGAGGAGAGAGGTGGTTTTGAGAAAAGAATAATTCTAAAAGGGGAGAAATAGGTAATAAAAAAGAGCTTCGTGATGAAGCTCTTTTTTATTTAATCCAGAAGGATTATTTCTTTGCTGAATCGACAAAGGCTAGGCCCATTTTCTGATTCTTTGATTCAAACAATAGAATCTTGAACGGATAGCTTTTACCAAGCTCGATTTTTTCTTTCATTTTGATTTCAGTACCGAATTCAGAGATGTGTACTAGACCAGAAATACCTTCTTCGATGGAAGCGATTGCGCCGTGCTTGTTGAATTTAATCACTACGCCATTTACTTCGTCACCCTTCTTGTATTTCTTTTCAGCCTCAATCCAAGGATTTTCTTTCAAAGCCTTGATTGATAGAGAAATCTTGCCATCTTTTATCTCGATTACCTTAACGTTTACCTTTTCGCCTACTTTATAGAAAGCGCGAGGGTTTTCCACTAGAGTCCAGTCGATTTCTGAGATGTGAACTAAACCTTCTAGGCCGTCTTCAATCTTAATAAAGATACCAAAGTCTACGATACCAGTGATTTCACCAGTTGCGATATCACCAACTTTGTATTTCTCGACATTTTTCTTTTGGGTTTTCTTCTCGATGTTCTTTTCAGAGAAAATCAATTTACCTTCTTTTGGTAGGGCGGTGATGATCATTACAGAAATCTTTTGACCAACCAATTTCTTTAGTTCGTCTAGGATCTTGTCCTTATCACCATCGCTAACTCGAGGGTAGTGTTCAGTTTTTAACTGAGAGGCAGGAAGGAAACCTTTAATGCCTTGCCAGCTGATAATCAAACCACCTTTGTTTGCTTCTTCAACTGGTAGTTCTAATACAGTTTTATTCTTGATTGCTACTTCTGCTTCATCCCAAATCAAAGCCTGACGAGCTTCTTTTAGAGACAATTCAATGTAACCGTCAGCATTACCAGCATCAACGACTTTAGCCGCTACTTTGTCACCAATGTTTATTTTCTTGATGATATCGCGAGCGTTGATAAATTCTTTACCGAAAATAATACCAGTACCGTATGGGTGTAGGTTAATGTAAACCGCAGATTTCTCTACGCCAATCACATCACCCTCTACTACGTCACCAACATTCGGTGGAACAACTGAAGCCTCGATGAATTTGCTCATCAAACCTTCTTTCTTTACTTCCACCACTTTTTCTGTCTTTTTTGTTGCTTTTGCCATTTTACAAAATATAATGCCCCGCTTTTATGGCGGGGTTCTTCGCCAAAAAGGTCCATTAAGCTAAAACCGTCGCTCTTATGGGGTTACTTTCTGTCATTGTTAATAACACAATCATTATACATATTTTAGGCCATAACACAAGGGTATTTTGTTTGATTTAAGCTTGTTACTTTGCTATAATTTCTGGGTTATGATCATTACTTATCAAGGAGTTGAATTTTTTAAAGTGCAATTTGGTGATACGATTTTGGCGTTTAATCCCATTTCTAAAGAAAGTAAATTTAAGACTAGTCGTTTCTTTGCTGATGTTGCTTTAGTTACTGCGCATAATCCAGACTTCAACGGCACAGAGAATCTTTCTTATAATGGTAAAGACCCTCTAGTTATTGCTGGTCCAGGTGAATACGAAACTAAGGGCGTTTTTATTAAGGGTTATGGCGCAAAAACCGAATATGGCACTAAAGGGGCAGAGAAAGTTAATACTATTTATACAGTTGTCTTAGAAAATATGACACTCTGTTTTCTTGGGGCGGTTTCTAATGAAAAATTAACCCCGGAATTTATGGAGTCGATTGAGGATATCGATATCTTATTTTTACCAATCGGTGGTGACGGCGTCCTTGATCCAGCAGCGGCCGAAAAACTATCGGTAGCTTTGGAGCCAAAGATAATTATCCCAATGCATTATGGAGAGGTTGGTATCGACGGCGCCTTGAAGAAATTTTTGAAAGAAGCGGGTGAAGAAAATATTAAACCAATTGAGAAACTAACCATTAAGAAGAAAGATTTAGAAGGGAAAAAAGGTGAGGTGGTAGTTCTTGAACAGGTTAATTCTTAAATTTATATGACTCTGCTTGAAAAGATAAAACAGAAACCAGATCATCAGAAAAGAGTAATCTCGGTGGTTACTGCTGGGGCTCTAACTATTTTAATCGTTGGGCTCTGGTTCAGTTTAGGGCGGAAAGATTCTTCAGCCGCTCCAGAACAAGCAGAAGCAACCTTAAGTTCAATTAGTCCACTGCAGGTAATTAAAGATGAATTTTCTAAAGCGATAGATAATTTTAAAGAAACGGTTAGCGATGGTTCGACAAGCTCACCACAAGCAGACTCGGGGCAAGCTACAAGTAGTTTGGAAGTAGAGATTAAAGAACAATAAAATGGCAAAAGAAGAAATCAAAAAAGAAGAGTCGGTAGATAGGGGTGTGGCTCCTAGAAACATCATCTCGGAAATGAAGGAGTCGTATTTGGATTATGCGATGTCCGTAATTACCCAGCGTGCTTTGCCTGATGTGCGTGATGGTTTGAAGCCAGTACATCGTCGTATTTTGTATGCAATGCATCAGATGAATCTAACTGCTGGTGCTAAGACTCGTAAATCAGCAGCGGTAGTCGGTGAAGTGTTGGGTAACTTCCACCCACACGGCGACGTCTCTGTATATGATGCAATGGTTAAAATGGCTCAGGATTTCTCTTACCGTTACCCACTTATTATTGGTCAGGGTAACTTTGGTAACGTAGATGGAGACAACGCTGCTGCGATGCGTTATACCGAGGCAAAGATGTCTCGTATTGCTGGTGAATTGCTTAAAGATTTAGAGAAAGAGACTGTTGAATGGCATCCGAACTATGATAACACCCGTAAAGAGCCAGCCGTTTTGCCAAGCGCCTTACCTAACTTACTTTTGAATGGTACTTTGGGTATTGCTGTGGGTATGGCTACGGATATTCCACCTCACAACTTGCGTGAGGTTGTTGAGGCTACAACTCACCTAATCGATAATCCAGAGGCTACAACCGAAGATCTACTCCAATTTATTAAAGGTCCAGATTTTCCAACTGGCGGCGTGGCTTATGGTCAGACTGATATCAATCACGCTTATGCGACCGGGCGTGGCGGCGTGGTGGTACGAGGTGTGGCTGAAATTGTTGAAGATAAAAAGGGAGCCTTTCAAATTGTGATTACTTCCATCCCTTATCGTGTAAACAAAGCTAATCTTTTGATTGCCATTGCGGATTTGGTTCGTGAAAAGAAAATTGAAGGTATCAAAGGTCTACGAGACGAGTCGGCTAAAGATATCCGTATTGTAGTTGACCTGAAGAATGGTGCTCATCCACAAAAAGTTCTGAATTTTCTCTATAAACACACTCAGCTAGAAGATCCTTTCCATTATAACTTGGTGGCTTTAGTGAACGGTATTCCAAAGACTCTATCTTTGAAATCCTTCTTGGATGAATTTGTTAGTCACCGTAAAATCGTCGTTCGTCGTCGTACAGAATTTGATTTGAAGAAAGCAGAGGCTCGTGAGCATATTTTGCTTGGTCTCAAGAAGGCTCTGGATCACATCGATGAGATTATTAAAATCATCAAGAAATCAAAAGACATCGAGGATGCAAAACGCAACTTGATGAAAGAATTTAAATTCTCAGAAATTCAAGCGCAAACGATCGTCGACATGAAGATCGGTCGTCTATCTGGTCTAGAGAGAAAGAAAATTGAAGATGAATTAAAAGAAGTTCAGGCTTTGATTGAGCTCTTAAAATCTATTCTGGCTAGTCAAAAGAAGATCATGGGAATTATCAAGGATGAATTAAAAGAGGCGGCTCTAAAATATGGTGATGATCGCCAAACTAAAATTGTAAAACAAGCTGTTGGTTCTATGTCTGATGAGGATCTAATCCCAGATACTGAAAACGTTTTAGTGCTAACAACTGGTGGGTATATTAAGCGTACTAATCCAGATGAATATCGCAAGCAGAAGCGTGGTGGTGTAGGCGTAGTAGATTTGGATACCAAAGATGAGGACTTTGTTACTCACTTTGTGACCGCAAGTAGCCATAATGATATGCTTTTCTTTACCGATAAAGGTAAGGCTTATCAAATCAAGATGTATGAATTGCCAGAAGGTAAGCGAGCGACAAAGGGTAAGGCTTTGGTAAACTTCTTGTCTATCAGTAATGAAGAGAAAGTTACTTCTGTTTTAGCAATGCCAAAAGAATTAAAGAATTCTAAGCTTTCATTAATGATGGTGACTAAACAGGGTATAGCTAAGAAAGTTGACGCCAAAGCTTTCCATGATGTACGTCGTAGTGGCTTAATTGCTATTAGTCTTCATGATGGCGATGAATTAACTTCAGTGCAATTTGTAGCTCCAACAGATGAGGTAATTATTGCTACCACTAAAGGTCAGTCCGTGCGCTTTAAGGAGAATGATATTCGTGAGATGGGCCGTGGTGCTGCCGGTGTCCGCGGTATTAAACTTGGTAAGGGTGATGGCGTGGTGAGTGCTGATGTAATCAAGAAGAGTATGGCTAATCCAGCTTTCTTTGTTATTAGTTCCAATGGTTATGGTAAAAATACTGATCTAAAGGAATATAAAGTTCAGAAAAGAGGTGGTTCAGGTATTAAAACTATGAAAGTTACTTCTAAGACTGGTGATATTATTGCTGCTAAAGTTTTGACCGAAGAACAAGATGAAATTGCTGCTATTTCCAAGAAAAGCCAAGTGATTCGAGTGGAGACCAAAGAGATTCCAAGTCTAGGTAGACAAACTCAAGGGGTACGTATTATGAAATTGCGTGACGGGGATTCACTAGCTTCCATTACTTGTTTGTAGCTGTTATAATAATAGCGTATGTTCTCTGATCCAGAAAAGAATATCGCGCAATTAGGTTTATCGAGTGGATGCCAAGTAGCTGATTTTGGTTCAGGCTCGGGTTTTTACTCTTTAGCGGCCGCTAAAGCTGTTTCACCTGGTGGTCAGGTGTTTGCTGTCGATATTCAAAAAGATTTACTCCAAAAACTTAAAACAGGGGCTGAGCAGAATCGTTTAAGAAATATAAATATTGTGTGGGGTGATCTAGAACATCTAGGTGGTACCAAATTAAGAGAAAATTCTGTTGATGTAGTGATTGCCGCTAATATCTTTTTCCAAATTCAAAATAAAGATGGACTTTGTTTGGAAGCTAGAAGGATCCTTAGGCCATTAGGCCGAGTCTTGGTGGTAGATTGGTCTGGTTCATTTGGCGGTCTAGGACCACTGGAGGCTGATGTAGTATCTAAAGATAAGATGATTAATCTTTTTCAGGATCACGGTTTTAAATTAGATAAAGAAATTCCGGCTGGGGCCGAGCATTATGGTTTAATTTTTAGAAAAACCGCTTAATTTTTTATGAACAATAACAGTAAATTATTTCAATACTTAGTCCTTGGTGCTTTTATATTTTTTATTATAGTTGGCGCTATTCTATTTGCCACTTATCGTTCTAGTAACACTAAAGACATCGCAATCACAGTTAGTATTTGGGGTACCTTAGATAGTGCAGCTTTTAGTGATTTTACTACGCGCTATTTTAGTGATAATGATTTAAAATATACCGTTAACTATACCCAAAAGAATCAGGCTACTTTCGATCGTGAATTAGTAGAAGCATTAGCTTCCGGTGAGGGTCCAGATGCAATTATTTTGCCAGAAGATTTGATTGTTCGTTACCAAAACAAGATTTATCCTATTCCACCCGAAGTCTTGCCAGAGTTAACCTTTAAAAGCACTTTCGTAGAGGAAGGAGAACTATATCTCAATAGTTCTGGCGCTTTAGCTTTACCATTTAGCATTGATCCTTTAGTAATGTATTGGAATCGCGATACCTTTAATAAAGCTGGTATCACCAGACCACCTACCAATTGGGCTGATATAATTACTCTAACATCAAAAGTTAATAAAAAGGATGCTACAGGAAATATCCTGCAAAGTGCTCTTGCTTTGGGTGAGTTTCGTAATGTAAATAATGCTAAAGAAATTGTATCCACTCTTTTAATGCAGGCCGGAAACCCGATCGTAACCTTAAATATTACCGATGGATCATTGGAAGCGAATTTGAAAAATTCCGATGTTAATCTGCCATTACAATTCTTTACCAATTTTTCTAATCCGGTTCGTCCTGAATATTCTTGGAACCGATCTTTACCAAATGCCCGTGATGCTTTTGCTAATGGCGACCTAGCTTTGTATTTTGGTTTTGCCTCAGAATTCATGGCAATTAAGAATCAGAATCCGAATTTGAATTTTGACGTAGCGATTGTGCCACAAGTAAAAGATGCGAAGAAGTACAGTACTTTTGGTAATATGCTTGGCTTTGCGATTATGAAAGCTTCACCGAATCCAGCTGGAGCTTTTGCGGTTATTTCGTCTCTTACTAGTGCCCAAGCTTTTCCTTTTTGGACCAACTTGTTTAATGTCAGTTCTGCTCGCCGAGACATTTTGTCCTTACCAGAAAAAAGTGCTGTGAAAACCGTTTTTAATCAATCTGCTGTTATTAGCCGTGCTTGGCTTGATCCAGATACCACAAAGACCAACAGTATTTTCCAAGAGATGATCGAATCATACACCACCGGTCGAACTACCTTGGATAGCGCTATTAGTACAGCATCTGATCGTTTAGAAGCTTTGTTAATTAATAAATAAAATGAAACAGTTATTAGTATTGGCCATATTCCTAGTTTTGTTTGTTCCTTTAATTTCTAATGCTCAGTACGGAGCAAAATACACCTCACAACCAGAAGGTTTTGTTCTGTGCGGTAATCCTAACCAGCCACCCTGTGATTTTAGTTATTTTGTCTTAACTTTAAATAAAATTATAGAATGGATTATAAGTATTGCTGGTGTTATCTTTACCTTAACTTTAGCTTACGGTGGATATCTTTATATGACTTCGGGTGGAGATTCAGGAAAGAGGGAACAAGCTCACAGTATTTTATGGAATACCCTAAAAGGATTTGTTATAATATTGGTAGCTTGGTTAATCGTTTATACCATTATTAATACCTTAGTAGACTCAGGCCAAAAAGGTTCAATTTTAAGATTTTTAAAATAATGATCAAAAAATACACAAAACAAATCGCCTTCTTGTGCTCATTAGTATTTTTATGCTTACCAATGTTGATATCAGCCGAAGCTGGAGGTCCTAGTGGTTACAAGATAAATAATCCCTTAGGAAGTGATAATGTTAAACTCTCAGATATTCTTTTAAAGGTAATGAGGTTGGTAACTCAAATTGGTAGTATTGTGGCAGTTTTGGTTATTATTTACTCTGGTTATAAATTCGTTGCCGCTGGAGATAGCGACTCTGAAAGAACTGAAGCTAAAAACAACTTCTTCTATACCGTTATCGGTATTGGTATTCTTTTGGGTGCAGATTTGATTGCTAATATAATTGTGGGCACTATTAATAAAACAGTTGGTCGTTAAAAATATGAAAAATAAAATAAAAATTTTTGCTGGCGCTATATCAATCTCGGCTCTGTCTTTACCGGCCTTAATTTCTTTAGCCGCTCCTTCAGATTTTAAGAGTTTTGTAGAGGGTACTATTGTTGATGGTATATTAGCGCCAATAGTGGTGCTGTTGGTAGGAGCAGCTGTGGTGATATTCATTTACGGTATTATTCTTAAGATTTTTTCTGAGGGTGGGGAAAAAGCTGAAGAGGGTAAGCAGTATATGTTCTGGGGTATTATTGGTCTTTTTGTTATGATTTCAATGTGGGGTTTGGTAAATATTCTACAGGGAACATTCCGTTTAGATAATAAACCTCAAACTATTCAGATTGTTCCAGTTAAGATCAATTTTTAAAACTTACCTAGACAAGAAAACAGGTCAGAGTTATAATTAATGGGTAAAAGCGAATTTATTAATTTATTAAAAATTTAAGTAAAATATGAAAAAGTTAGTTAAAGTCGGTGCGGTATTAGTTTCAGCGATGCCAGTTTTGGCTTTAGCTCAGTCTATAAACACTAATTACCTAACCTCTATTATTAATGGTGCTAAAGATCTTCTTGATAAGTTGGTAGTGGTCTTAATCTCTTTGGCGATTGTTTGGTTTATCTGGAACGTAATTCGTTACGTTATGTCTAATGAATTAGAGAAGAAGGATGCAGCTAAGCAACAAATGATTTGGGGTATTATCGGTCTTGCTGTGATCGTTTCTATTTGGGGTCTAGTAGCTCTATTGCAAAATATCTTTGGTGTGAACACCCAAAACGCTGGTACTGTTAACAATCTTCTACCACGCCGATAATTATGAAAGCTTACGCCGCTAGTATTTCTGGCACAGCAGTAGATCCAGATACTATTCTTAAGGGAATAATTGATAATATAATCAATCCGGCAATCTATTTGCTGATGGCGGTGGCGGTCATGTATTTTCTTTGGGGTGCTTTCCAGTTTGTTCGTAATGCTGATAGCTCTGATGAACGCAAGAAGGGTGGTTTGAATATGATGTGGGGTGTGATTGGTTTATTCATTATGGTGAGTGCATACGGTATATTGAATCTAATAGTCACAACGGTAAGATAAAAAGAAAAAGAAATACGCCCGACCAGTGATGGTCGGGCGTTTTCAGGTTTGGAACTGTATGATCAGTTCGTTAGTTTGATTGTGGCACGGAATTTTTGATCGGGGTCTTTTGCTCCCCAATAACTTCCGGACCAGGTTTCGTTTCCAATCTCGTCGAGTGTCAGATAGCCTCGGCATGGCGGGTTTTCCTGTGACCAGGTACCAGTCCATGATTTTAGCTGTGACCCACGACTTAATTGAATACGCATAAATTCGGGTGAACCGAATTCGTAGTAGTATACGTAGAAAACCAAACTAGTAGAGGTTCGCTCTATCAGTTCGGTCCTCATCGGACCACTTGTATCTCGGCCTTGGTAATATTCTCCCTCTTGCGTTCGCCAGATGAAGACGTACTCCCGGTGACGTTTTGGTCTTTCGACTGCTACGTCAGTAATGGTCTTATCTGTCCCCGCTGGAGGTTTATCATCCCCAGTTTTTTTCTGGCTTTTTGACTGCCAAAAACAGAAGATGCAGAACAGCAGCCATATTCCAACGATCGTCCAAGTGGTCTTGCGATACTTGGCCTTCGTCATGAAGAATACGACGCCACCAAGTAGGAACGTACCGACAAACAGTAATGTACCCCACTTAGAGCCGCACATCCGTATCATGGGCACTAACAAGCATGTCGCTAGAGATAGTGTAAACACCCAAGACCTTCTTTGGTTCTGAGGGCTCATGACTATTTCCTGTCTCCACCTTTACCTTTTCCGTCAGTTGAGATTGCGGCCGTTACACTTGCGCCACCCTCTACCAACGTACTCAGTTCTGTTGTTGCTAACGCTTTTGTCCGCAACATCTGCAAGGCAACCCTCTCGGCTTGCTCTGCAGACATGTTGTGTGGGTCTTTCTGTAGCTGTGCAATGAGGTCCATTAGGATCGCTTGTTGTGTGCGCATATCTTCCTGTTCCGCTTGCTTCACCGCTTTGATACCGGCAGCTTCCTGGTCTTTCTCGAATTTCTTCGTGTTGGCCTCATTGACGCGTTTCTTTTGTTCTGGGTCGCCAGCGATATGGTAATCTCGATACACGATTCGTTTCGTATCAAGCTCCACGCCGTAGGGATTACCAACGTCATCCACGTCATCGATGATTGCCTGGACCAGATCGCATTCTTTATTTACTCCGCCAACCATATTTTTTTTCTTCTGAGCAATCAGGCTGTCTTGTGTCATGTTCCCAAGCGAACCACTTAGGTTACGGCTCAACTTGCTTTCCACACCTTCCATCCAGTCGGTTTCGATAATGGCCTTATGAGGGTCTCGTATCGTCACTTGGCTAGTTAGAAGGATGTCCACGGTAATACCTTGTGCTGTTTGGGCACCAGAAGTGTTACCACCTTTAGGAGTCTGATTAGAACTACCCAAAGTCAATTCCTCCAGCTTGAAGCCGAAGTTTTTGGTGATAGCAAAGGTGAAAACCTTTTTGCTCTGAATCTTGAATTCCGAATCCTCTGGGTCAATCCAACTCAGCTTTTCTCCACGTAATTCGTGTATGTAAGGTATTCCTACCCACCAGACACCGAACAGCTCTTCGATAAAGCCTCGTCGTTGTAATTCAGGTCGCGGATCACTTTTATCCACGAACTTACCCATAGGGAATCCGGCTTCATCCACCAATTTCATACTTTCCGAATTGTATATGATTCGGACAATCTTTCCGCCTTTTTGTACGAAGGCGAAACGATTGGCAGGGAGGGCGACATAGAATGTATTCAAGTCGCTCCTTGCAAACAAGAGAATCAGTGTGATATACACCGCGGCAAAAGCCACCACAGTGATACAGATCGCGTTGAGGATGAATCCGACGTCTGGGATTTTTACCATCTCCACTTTATCGATTACTCTGGATCCGTATTCTAGGGCCAGGTAGAATATACCTAGTCCAACCAACAGGCAGAGAATTAACCCAGCCTGTTTAATGTATTCTTTCATTTCACTACTCCTGCGGCTATTGCCGCTTTAAGGTTAACTACATTCACTAACATTTTATGTTCCAAACCTGTCAAAGATCTCTCAATCAACAGATGATTTCTTCTATCCACAATACTATCATATTTAGGTCTAAAAGTCAAGGATAGTCTGGACAACAAAATAAGGCCGTGTTGAGCCTTGTTTTGTCTAAATCGGGTGGGCGAGAGAGGACTTGAACCTCCATGCCTTGCGGCGCTAGCTCCTAAGGCTAGTGTGTCTGCCATTTCACCACTCGCCCGACATTGTTTATTCTACCACTTCCGACCGTGTCATCACAAATAATTTCTCGCCGTCGCTCGAAATTTTCGCGACCCCGGCTCGTGGTTTTACTTGCTAGTAAAACATCACTCCGCCTCGGCCAAGCTGAAAATTTTGTTAAAATTTTCTACGCTTGTCCGCCCTGTAGGGATCGAACCTACGACCTTATCCTTAAGAGGGATCTGCTCTACCAGCTGAGCTAAGGGCGGATATTTGAAGACTTTAGCATATTTTTATGTGTTATGGAAGTGGGTGCCCGGAGTGGGAATCGAACCCACATCCCTTGCGAGACACGATTTTAAGTCGTGCGCGTATACCAGTTCCGCCATCCGGGCTTATTTATTTTTCAATACTCTAATAATTCTTGCGAATCATTATTGAGGCGTAGGGCGGAATTGAACCGCCGTATAGAGATTTTGCAGATCTCTGCCTTACCACTTGGCTACTACGCCTTACTGTCTATCTTAATTTTTAATCATGATTTCGTCAATTCGCTGGCGGTGTTTTTCGCCTCGGTCAATATCGAAGTGAAAGTAGGGCATACGACCAGCTTTTACTTTTGCACTCATGAAGGCGCGGAATTCACTTAATTGACGGCGAGCAAATTCCAAAGCTGCCTCCTGTTTATTTTCCGGTAAAACAGTAAACAAGACAGTGGCTTCTTTGGCTTCATTACCAATTTGCACGTCAGTCACTGTAATAAGAGAGGCACCGTTAGATTCTTTTTGTAGGAATTCGGCAGCCCATTTTTTAATCTGATCTTTTAATTTTTCGTCGCGAAAAGTTGTGGTCATTGGTAGTTTATTTAGTTACAAGTTTAAAGGCTTCTAATTTATCACCTGGTGCTGGTTCAATATTCGCTTGAAGTTCACAACCAAATTCGACGCCTGTGCGGACTGAACTAACCTTTTCTTTCATTTGTTGTAATCCACGGATTCGGCCTCGGCCTACTTCTATGTCACGGCGCATGATTTTTACTTCATTACCACTTTCTAGTTCGCCTTCCTCTACACGAGCGCCGATGATGTGCTTATCTTTAGTTGAACTAAAGTATTTTAATATTTTAGCTTTAGAAGTAATTTCCTCAACTTCGATTTTAGGCGTTCGAGATTCTGCTACTTGGGCTAGCCACTCGGTCAATTTATAAATGATATCAAAATTTTGAATAGTGATAGAATTTTTCTCAGCCAAAGCTTTTGCCTTACTGTCGGTCTTTACGTTGAAACCTAAGATAATCGAGTCTGCTTTACCGCCGAGGAGGTTTACGTCATTTTCGGTAATATCACCAACGCCAAAGGAAACAATTTTTACTTTCATTCGGTCGTTCTTAATTTTTTCTAGTTCATGCTCGATACCTTCGATTGAACCGGTCACATCGGCTTTGATGACGACATTCAATAAGCCAGTGTTTTCACCTTCGGCCTCGGCGGTCATGATTTTACGGGGAGCTGCTTCTTTGTAGTTGCGAGCAAATTCCAAGGCTTCTTCTTTATCTTCAAAAGTTTTAAATTCATTACCAACTTTAGGTAGTTTATCAAAGCCCATAATTCGGATAGGTGAAGAGAAAGTTGCTTCCGTAATTTTTTTGCCTTGGAAGTTTTCCATAATTCGAACTGGTGCAATAGCTTCACCGCAAGCGACAAACATACCGCCTTTGATTGTTCCATCTTTGATGACCATAGTCGCGGAAACACCTTTTTGTTTATCCATGTTGGCTTCAATTACTGCACCCTCGGCTGGTTTGTTTGGTATACCTTTAAAGCCTTCAACTTCGGCCACCAATAGCATTAGATCAAGAAGTTCGTCTACGCCCTGGCCTGTTTTAGCAGAGATGGGTGCGTAGGGGGTTTCGCCACCAAAACCTTCAAGATAGATTTCGTGTTCAGCGAGGTTTATTTTAGTGCGCTCCACATCGGCCCCTGGTTTATCAATTTTGTTTATAGCAACAATGTAAGGCGTTTTACTTTCCTTTATACAGTTTAAGGCTTCAATAGTTTGTTTCTTTACACCATCTTCTGCGGAAACAACGAGTACTGCAATATCGGCCACACTGGCACCGCGTTGGCGAATTTTAGAAAAACTTTCATGACCAGGAGTATCAAGGAAGGTAATTTTTTTACCGCCATGAACTACTTCATAAGCAGAAATCTTTTGGGTGATACCGCCAGCTTCTTGGTCTACAATGTTGGTTTTGCGAATATAATCAAGGAGGGTACTTTTACCATGATCAATATGCCCCATGATACAAATCACCGGTGGACGTTCGATTGTTTTTTGGTCTGAAATTTTGGGCATAGTTTTTGATCATCGCCTTACTTGATTGCTTTCTGAGCTTTGGTTAAAGCTTCACGTTCTTCGTTGGTGAGCTCGTATTCTGATTTGGCGTCTTTGATTGGCTTAGCAAAGACACTGACATGGTCGCGGGAATACATACTAGAGATAACAACACCATCTTGTTCTTCATTGATTAGGGCTGTGGCGAAACTTTGATTACCACCACTGCCATCACCTTTGAAGGGGTTGAAGCGAACGGTCTCGACACCAGTGACTGCTTTTTGTAAGCGAGAATCATGATTAGCGAAAGTCTTTTCGGCACTAGACTGGAACTTTTTGAAGTCCTTTATTTCTTTTTCTAGAACTCCAAAAGATTCATCTAAGTTTTTACTCTTACCCACTAGAAGTTTACCTAGCTTATTTTGAAGCCAGATAATCCAAGCGAAGAGAATAATTATAACCAGCGCTAATGCGCCAAGAACGTATATTTCAAGCGACATACCAAAAGATTATACATTATTTGGCTATATTTGCAAAGGGATTAAGTTTTATATATGATGATCTAATGGGAAAGCTAATTTATCTAGATAATGCCTCAACTACACCTGTCCGAAAAGAAGTAGTTAAAGCGATGGCTGTGTATTGGACCAAGAATTTTGGTAATCCAAGTGCGATTACTAAAATGGGTGTTTTGGCTAAAAAAGCTTTGGAAGAGTCACGAAAAACCGTCGCAAATTGTCTAAGCAGACGACCGAGCGAGATTGTGTTTACCTCTGGTGGAACTGAAGCTAATAATTTGGCAATTTTTGGCCTACTAAAAAATAAAAATATTTCCGATCTGCATTTTATTACCACTAATATTGAACACGCTTCAATCTTGGAGTGTTTTAAGGAATTAGAAAGTCGTGGAGCAAAGGTGACTTATTGGCCGGTGAATGAGAAAGGGCTAGTTGAAGCTAAAGAATTAAGAAAATTAATTCAGCCGAATACTTTCTTGGTTTCAGTTGCTTATGCCAACAATGAAATCGGTACCGTTCAGCCAATCCGCGACATTGCTAAAGAGATTCGTCATATCCGAAAAGAAAATCAAGAAATTTATTTTCACACAGATGCCTCACAAGCGGGTTTGTGGCTAGATTTGAATATAAATCAGTTGGGAGTAGATCTGATGACGCTCGACGCTCAGAAAATGAATGGCCCCAAAGGTGTTGGAGTTTTATTTGTTCGTGATGGTCTAGAGTTGGCGCCGATAATTTTAGGTGGTGGGCAAGAGGCTGGTGTTCGTTCTGGTACAGAAAATATTCCATTAATTGTTGGTTTAGCTAAAGCTTTTGAGTTGGCTCGCCGGGATTTTGAGAAGAAAACTTTAAAAGTAAAAGAATTAAGAGATTATTTTTGGTCTGAATTAAGAAAACAAAATCCACAAGTTGTCTTAAACGGTGACTTGGAAAACCGCTTGCCAAATAATTTAAATTTTTCTACCCCTAGTCTAGATGCTGAGTTTGCTGTTTTAAGATTGGATGAGAATGGTATCGTGTGTTCGACTAAAAGTGCTTGTGGCCGTGATGATGAGGAATCTTATGTTATTCGAGCGATTCAGAGGGATCCTCAACTAGCCAAAACAGCTCTTCGTTTTTCACTTGGCACGGACACTACTAAGAGACAAATAAAATTCATCTTGCGTATTCTGAAGAAAGTTCTATAATTAAAATATGGATATAGAGAAACTAACTAAGCAACAAATAGTCTTAGTTACTCTTCTGGTTAGCTTCGTCACTTCTATTGCGACAGGTATTGTTACAGTCGCTTTAATGGACCAGGCTCCACCAGGAGTAACACAAACCATTAACCGCGTTGTAGAGAGGACAATTGAGAAAGTTGTTACTCCACCCGAGGGTGGTAATGCTGCGGCCGTAGTAACCAAAGAAACCGTCATTGTTAGAGAGGATGATAAGATTACCGAAGCTATTGAAAAAAATAAGGATAGTGTGGTAAGGATTTATACTGCTACTCGTGATCCAGATGATAGTATTTTTGTTGGACTAGGAACTGTAGTTTCTAAGGACGGTTTAATCGCTACCGGAGATATCTTTGCTGATGTGCAAGGACGATATCGAATATTTTTGTCGAATAATGAGTCTTATCAGGTTTCTGTGCTGAAGCGCCCTAAAGGTAATAAAGTTTATTTTCTAAAAGTTATCCAAGAAAGTACAATACCGGTTTCGTTTAAGCCTATTACGTTTGCTGATTCCTCAAAACTTAAACTTGGTCAAAGTATTATTACTTTAGGTGGGATCAGTCAAAATTCTGTCTCTACTGGTATTATCTCTAGCTTGGTTAATGACACCAAAGCTACCTCTACCAATGCTTTTGTGGGTTTGACTACAAACAACAGTAATGATACTTTACCTGGCGGTCCATTACTAAATTTAGATGGTGAGGTGATTGGTATTCGTATTGGTATGGATTTGTCTGATCAGTATAATTTTTTTCCATCAAATTTGGTTAAAACCGAAGTGGCGACTTACTAATCTAATTCTATATGCCCCCATTAAACAACTTTACAACTAAAGCCAAAGAAGTAATTCGACGGGCCCATGAGCTTGCGGTTGAGCGTGGCCAAAACCATGTGAACCCAATGCATCTGTTATTAGCCTTGATTACTCAAGAAGAAAGTATTGTTTCTTCGATTTTAGAACGCCTAGAGATAGACGTGGTACTTTTGACTGATTCTTTGTTGGATGCGATAGATAATACGGCCACAACCGCTAATATCTCTTCGCCAACGATGCAAATTTATTTAACTCCAGAATTAGCAACTGTAATCGAAGCTTCTGGTAAGGTAGCTGTGGAATTAAAAGATGATTTTATTTCGACCGAACATCTGTTCTTGGCGATTATTGATCAGCCAAGCCCAGCTCGTGATTTGATTGCTAAATTTAAAGTTGATCGCGTGAAAGTCTTGAAAATCATTGCGGAGTTGAAAGTGGCAGGCCCTGCAGAGGTTACGACTCACAAGAAAATGCGTTCGATTTCAAAATATACTCGAAATCTGACTAAGATGGCAAAAGAAAATAAGTTAGATCCAGTGATTGGCCGTGATGCCGAGATCGGTCGTATTGTCCAGATTTTATCTCGACGCACTAAAAATAACCCAATTTTGATTGGTGAAGCTGGCGTTGGTAAAACCGCAATTGTGGAAGGTTTAGCATTGCGTATGGCCCAAGGTGATGTACCAGAATCTTTAAAGGATAAAGAGCTTGTCTCGCTCGATTTAGGTTTGTTAATTGCCGGTACAAAATATCGTGGTGAATTTGAAGAACGCCTAAAAGGAATAATTAAAGAAATTGAGAAATCAGAAGGTAAGATTATTATCTTTATCGATGAGATTCATACTATTGTTGGTGCCGGTTCAGCGGAAGGTTCACTTGATGCCTCAAATATGCTTAAGCCAGCTTTGTCGCGTGGTGAATTGCGTACTATTGGCGCAACTACCTTAAAAGAATTCCAAAAAATCGAGAAAGATCCAGCTCTGACCCGCCGTTTTCAGTCTGTCTATGTAAATGAACCTTCAATTGAAGACGCTATTTCTATTTTGCGCGGATTAAAAGATAAATATGAACTTTATCACGGTGTAAGAATCACGGATGATGCAATTGTGGCGGCTGTTAATCTAAGCTCTAGGTACATTACGGATCGTTTTTTGCCAGATAAAGCCGTGGATTTAATTGACGAGGCTTCTTCGGCTCTGAAAATTTCTTTAGAGAATATGCCACCAGTACTGGAGGAAACTCATCGTAAGTTGTTACGTCTGGAGATTGAGCGTGAAGCCTTAAAGAAAGAGGCGGCGGATGGTCACAAGAAAGCCAAGGATCGTGTGAAAGAAATTGAAAAAGAGATTGCGGATTTGAAAGAGCAGACCTCTGAGATTGAGTTGAAATGGAAAAACGAAAAAGAAACAATCACAGAAATTAAGGCAATCAAGAAAAACTTGGAAAGTGTGAGAGTTGAAGCTGAAAATGCTGAGGCAAAAGTAGATTTAGCTAAAGCAGCTGAGATTCGTTATGGTCGAATTCCGCAGATGGAAAAAGATTTAGAGGTGAAAACTAAGCGTCTAAAGAAATTACAGAGTTCACGTCGTATGCTTAAAGAAGAGATTGGTGAGGAGGATATTGCTGACATTGTCTCACGTTGGACGGGTGTGCCTGTAAAGCGTATGCTTGAGGCTGAGGCTGAAAAACTATCCCGTATGGAGGATGAGTTAAAGAAGAGAATCGTTGGCCAAGATGAAGCTGTACAGAAGATCGCGGATACGATTAAACGTTCGCGAGCGGGTATTGCTGATCCAAACCGACCGATTGGTTCGTTTATTTTCTTGGGACCAACTGGTGTTGGTAAAACTGAATTAACCAAAGCTTTGGCTGAGTTTATGTTTGATGATGATAAAGCTTTGATTCGAGTGGATATGTCTGAATTTATGGAGCGCCACTCTGTCTCCAAACTAATTGGTTCACCACCGGGTTATGTTGGTCATGAAGAGGGTGGAAATTTAACAGAGTTGGTTCGTCATCGTCCTTACTCAGTAATTCTATTTGATGAAATTGAGAAGGCTCATCCAGAAGTGTTCAATATCTTGCTACAGGTGCTTGATAATGGACGCCTAACCGACTCTAAAGGTAGAACTGTAAACTTTAAAAATACAGTTATTATCTTAACCTCAAACATTGGTGCTCAATTCATCGATAAGATGGAGGAGATTGGTTTTAGTATGGATAAAACCAAACAAAGTGAATATGAAGATGTGAAATCTAAAGTGACAAAAGCTCTAAAGGATCATTTCCGACCGGAATTTTTGAATCGTCTTGATGACGTGGTGATCTTTGATATTCTAAACGAAAAGGCAATTGCCGAGATTGTAAATATTCAATTGGAAATTGTGCGCAAGCGTTTACTCGAAAAAGAAATTATTCTTAATATCAGTAAAGAAGCTGTCGCTTATTTGGGTAAAGAAGGTTATGACCCGCATTATGGCGCGCGCCCTTTGAAGCGTCTGATTCAGACTAAAATACTAACTCCAATTGCTTCGGAAATGATTAACCAAGGCCTAAAAGCTGGTGGGGTAATCAATGTTGGTTTCAAAGCTGGGGAATTTACTTTTGAGATTAAGAAGAAAAATATTACTTCTCGTCGCTTGGAAAATAAAAAAGTTGTGCTATCATAGGCACAATGCGTAGGTGGCGGAGCGGTCAATCGCAACAGACTGTAAATCTGTCGCCCTATGGGCTACGGGGGTTCAAATCCCTCCCTACGCACCAGTAAAAATGAACCAGTTAATTCTGGTTCATTTTTTGTAACTCCCTAATCGCCTCTGAATAGCTGGAGCAATTTTGGCAGGCTTGGCCAAGCGGGCTTATGTTGTGACGGGCTCGGGCCGATTCAATATCAGTAGCGTCTATCAAATCATACTTAATAGCTAATCCTTCAGCGTAGGCAGGGGCTAGATAACGCCAGTCTACAATGATCGGCTTGCTGTAAACTTTTTGGAGTAGCACAGCCAAATTAGTGGTGCAGTTATTGCTGATAGTATTATAAAATTCTGGTTGGTTTTTAAGTTCATTTGTGCGATAAGCTGCTTCAATAAAAAGCTTGCGAATATTTTCTGTAGACATTTTGAGTGGATACATATAGGTACCAGTATTCTCTCTAATATTAGTACGAAGTTTTATTAAATCGTCTTCGGTACCCCAAACATAAATAAGTTCATACGAGCGCAGTACACCTTTATAACCATCAAACACTTCACCTTTTTCCCGACGGATTTCTACAGATAGCACTACTTTTTGATTATCTGAGAATTCAAAACCAAGCATAGTGTGGGCCGAGAGGGCACCGAAGGGGTTTGTAAATAAATAAGCTTTTTCTAACTTATTTACATCGTAAGTGTTAGTAAGATATTTCAAATCGTAATCATCGGTTGTGCGATAAACCGCATCACGTACGCCGGTAATGGTGATTAGGTTGCCGTCGATTTTGGTCTCTGGAGTAACAGCCATGTCGCGCTCCCAATCTCGATTATTTGATGGGCTAGTAAAAAGAATTAATAGGCCGTAAGCGGCAGCGAGGATGGCCAAGATTAATAGTAAGAAGAGAATAGAGACTCCAATAAATTTAAAAACTTTTTTGATTATTTTCATGAAATATAATTATAGCAGATTCCTGGTGTTTACATAAAACTCAAACTCTGTTATAAAAAGTAAGTGACTTTTCATATTATTACATTGTTCCCAGGCGCTTTCGATTCATATATTAATGAGTCGATTTTGGCGCGAGCACAGAAAGAGGGGAAAGTGAAATTTGAATTCTATAACCCAAGGGATTTTGTTACACCCACTGAAAAACAGGCCACACATGATAAGCCTTATTTACGAGTAGACGATAAGCCTTATGGTGGCGGTCCTGGTATGGTTATGCAAGCAGAGCCTTTGATTCGATCGGTAGAGTCTGCTCTAGAAAAAATAAAAGATAGAAAAAAGAGTAAAATTATTTTCTTGACTCCAGCTGGTAAACAATTTGATACGACTTATGCCAAGAAAGTTTCAAAAAAATATACAGATATTATTATTATCTGTGGGCGCTATGAAGGTGTTGATTCTCGGGTAAAGAAAATATTTAAAGCTGAAGAAATTTCTGTCGGACCTTTTGTGCTAACTGGTGGGGAATTGCCAGCCATGATTATGGCTGATTGCGTCGCGCGCCAAATTGAAGGGGTGCTTGGTAATTTCGATTCTCGTGAGGAAGAAAGGGTTTCTAGTTCAGAGATGTATACTCGCCCTGAGGTAATAGAATATAAAGGTAAAAAATATAAAGTACCAAAGGTGCTTTTGTCTGGTAATCACGCTAAAATTGAGGAATGGCGAAAGCGAGCATAATTGGAGTAGATGAAGTGGGCCGAGGACCTTTAGCTGGCCCGGTGGCGGTTTGTGCTTTGTGTTTGAATCCTACTTTCAATAAGAAAAATTTTAAAAATTTTCGTGACTCCAAGAAACTTTCACACAATCAAAGAGTAGAATGGTTAGAAAAAATTAATTTAGAAAAAGAAAAAGGCAATTTGAATTACAAAGTCACTTTTGAGAGCAATAAAATTATCGATACTAAGGGGCTAAGCTTCGCGATTAAAAAAGCGCTCGCAGACTCGCTTAAAGCCCTCAAACAAAAACCAGCCGAATGTAAAGTTTTACTCGATGGGGGATTAAAAGCGCCATCTCAATATAAAAATCAAAAGACCATCATAAAGGGTGATGAGAAAGAATTAGCGATTGCCCTGGCCTCGATTGTGGCTAAGGTAACCCGCGATAATTTGATGGTAAAACTAGCTAAAAAATATCCTGGTTACGGATTCGAAAAACATAAAGGCTATGGTACCGCGGAACACTATAAAGCGATCAAGAAATTGGGTATTTCGCCTGTACACAGAAGCCTGTTTTTGAAGAACTTGACAGAAAAGTAATATGGGTGTATAATTCAATACAGGATAAGCTTGGACTCTCGTGTGAGTGTCCTTTTCAAAATCCACAAACAAATCAACGCCCAAAAGGCAAGGTGATACTGTGACTGAAATTAAAAAGACGGCGAGTCATTTCGCTGCTGGAATCGTGTTGAAGGTGCTCGACGGCGGACATTACGAGGTGATTGGTGTAACATCCAAGCGCTTCCCACGCGAAGTGAAATGTCCGGGTGGTACGAACAAAAATGCTCTCTGGGAAACCAAAGAGCAGACTCTGGCTCGGGAAATGGGCGAGGAAGTTAATATAACCATGATCAACCCTCTGTTGGTACATACCGAGGAAAAATATGGTCACACCAAATACTTCTTCGTCACTAATAAGTTCGAAGGCCGTCTGGAAGGAGTGCGGGAGTTTAACGATAGCGACGGCGATCCGCTTACTGTGAAGTGGTGGAAGCTGGATGACTTTGTTCGACATCTGTTTCATAATCATCGCACCGGTGTCATGATGGTCTGCAGTGTTCTGCGTCGGAATGACCGTCGTTTCGAGATGAACTACCCGGAGATCTGCCGGCAACTCGACGCCATGCCGAAGTTGAAAGTAGTCTGATGGTCTGTGGAAGTCTGCTGAGTGTCCGCTGTGAATTAAGTAACAGCGGGCCTCTTTTTATATTAAGAAACAGGTATCTTGCAAAATTTCAATAAATAGGTTAAGATATCCCCCATGGTAAATCGAATGCGACACAATCGCGCTCAGCGCGGAAATACTCGTTCACATCACGCTTTAAAGGCAACTAGCCTTTCAACTTGCGCTGATTGTGGTGCGAAAAAGCTTAATCACCGAGTTTGTATGACTTGTGGTAAATATAATGGCAAAGTCGTTATCGATGTTCTAGCTAAAGCGACCAAGAAAGCCAATAAAGCGAAAGCGGCTAAATAAAGAAAGAAGCGGGGCACTAGCCTCGCTTTTTTTATTGATTTAGTGTATAATAGTCCAAGGTTAATTAAGTAAGTTTTTTACATGGCAAATCGGCATATTGCAAGATCAATAGTATTGCAGACTCTGTACGAAATCGATTTTCGACAAGACGCCAATATCGATGTCGAAGAAGTGACCGCTCGTGATGCGGCCGAGTTTGTTAATGATGTGATCGATATGAATTTTGTTCGATCTCTCCTTGATGGTGTTCTAAAAAAGAAAAGTGAACTAGATTTGGTTATTGAAAAAGCGGCCCCAGATTGGCCAATTGATAAAATTTCGATCATTGATCGAAATGTTTTACGTATCGGTTTGTATGAATTACTTTTTGCTGATTCTAAAGAAGTACCAGCTAAAGTGGCAATCAACGAAGCAATTGAATTATCTAAAACTTATGGTGGTGAAAAATCTAGCAAGTTTGTGAACGGTGTATTAGGTTCAGTTTACAAAGAGCTTGGCGAGCCAGATAAAGATTCTGTTTCTACCAAAAAGAAAAGAGTAATTGTAGACATTCCTTACGAAAAAATGCCGATTGAGAGACTTGGTGGCGCTGTTGTTTACGCAAAAAATGGTGAGGACTATTATTTGGCTCTAGTTCACGATGTGTTTGGATACTGGACTCTATCTAAAGGTGGCCTTGAGGAAAATGAAGAAGTGAAAGACGGTACAAAACGTGAAATTAAAGAGGAAATTGGCTTAGATGTAGAAATTTTTGATGAAATCGGTCGAAACGAATACGTTGCTAATCATCCAGAAAAAGGAAAAATACGTAAGCAGGTATCTTATTATTTGGCTCGTGCCGAGTATAAAGATCTAGTTTTAGAAAAGGGTAATGGCGGTCTTGATGACGCTCGCTGGTTTAAAATAAGTGAGGTAGAGAGTATAAAAACTTATGGTGATATTCTACCATTTTTAACCAAAGCCATCAGCTTGATTTCCAAACAGAAATAGCTAAGATACAAATATGACCAAGAAAGTATTACCGGATTTCTCTAAGTTTGAAGAGATTTTAGGATTTAATTTTAAGAATAAAGAACTATTACGTCGGGCTTTTACGCACCGATCTTATTTAAATGAGCACCGCGATTTTGAATCATCACACAATGAACGACTCGAATTTTTGGGTGATGCTGTCTTAGAATTGGTTGTAACCGAATATCTCTTTGAAAAATATCCAGATAGTAATGAAGGGGATTTAACTGCCTATCGTGCAGCTTTGGTGAATGCAATTACCTTGTCTGAAGCGGCACAGAAAATTGATGTGAATAGTTTTTTGCTTTTATCTAAAGGTGAAGCTAAGGATACTGGTAAGGCTCGTCAATATATTTTAGCGAACACTATGGAGGCTATTATTGGCGCTATTTACCTAGACCAAGGTTATGAAGTGTCTAAATACTTTATTTCCAAAAATATTTTCCACTTGATTGATAAGATTGTTGAAGAAAAGACCTGGATTGATGCTAAAAGTAAATTCCAAGAGAAAGCCCAGGAAAAAGAAAGTACGACACCAGTCTATAAAACAATCAAAGAAGAGGGTCCTGATCACGAAAAGATGTTTACTGTGGGTGTTTATCTAGATAAAGAATTGATTGCGACTGGGGTTGGCCAAAGCAAACAAGAAGCCGAACAAGCAGCCGCTCGTGCTGCCTTGGAAGAGAAAAAGTGGCTTTAAAACTACTTTTGAATCTGCTACAATAGAACCATGTTAAAAAGCATTGAGCTGGCTGGTTTTAAATCTTTTGCTAAGAAGAGCGTGCTCAATTTTAATACCCCAATTTCAGCTATTGTCGGTCCAAACGGTTCTGGTAAATCGAATGTGGCTGAAGCTTTTCGTTTTGTACTCGGTGAACAATCAATCAAATCTTTGCGTGGTAAGCGAGCCGAAGATTTGATCTTTAATGGTGGTAAGGATGCACCAAGAGCTAACCGTGCTTCAGCTAAAGTTGTTTTTGATAACCGCCGAAGGATTCTTAATCTTGATTTTGATGAAGTCGCGATCGAACGTGTCGTTCACCGTGACTCCGTTTCTGAGTATTTTATAAATGGCTCGGCGGTGCGTTTAAAAGATATCGTAGAATTATTAGCTTCAGCCCATGTAGGTGCCTCTGGTCACCATATAATTTCCCAAGGTGAAGCTGATAAGATTTTGAATGCCAATATTCGTGAGCGTCGCGAGATTATCGAGGAGGCTTTGGGTTTAAAAATCTATCAATACAAAAAAGAAGAAAGCAAAAGAAAATTAGAAAAAACTGAAGAAAATATTGAGCAAGTTGAATCTTTACGTCGAGAGATTGCCCCGCATATCAAATTTCTTAAAAAACAAGTTGAAAAAATTGAGAAAACAGTAGAGCTCCGTAATAGTCTAAAGGTTTTATATCAAGAATATTTTAAACGTGAAGCTGAATACTTAAAACAGGAAAGTGAAGCTGTTAAGTTAGAAAAAGCTGGGCCACTGGCTTTGTTGCAAACTCTAGAGAAAGAGCTGAAACAAGCAAAAGAAATTCTAGAAAAGTCTGAAAATAAAGATATTAAGAGTGCGGAAATAATTGCTTTAGAAAATAAATTACGCGACGAACGATCATTTAAAGAGAGTCTGACTCGTGATTTAGGTCGTTTGGAGGGTGAAGTGGCTTCTCTTGATCGTTTGTTAAAGAAGCAACAAGAGGCTAAGACTTTGGCTGAAGCTAAGACCGTCTCACTTTCTGCAGTAGAGAGCTTAACTAAAGCTGTTGAATTGGAATTGGTAGAAGCTGAGACTAGTAACGATTTGAACCAAATTCGTAATACTTTAAATAAAATAAAAGAATTATTCCGCAGTTTTTTTGATCGTAATAAAGAAAATGACAACAAAACCGAGACTCTAGAGTTGATGAGTGATATTGCTAGCTTAAAGAATAAAAAAACAGATATCGAATCTAAATTGTCTGTTTGTTTAGAGAGTGAAAAACAGCTGGTCTTTAAGTATAATTTATTAAAAGAAGAGATTGAAAAAGAGAAAGACTCCAATCGTGATGCCGAGAAAGCTGTTTTCCGTCTAGTTGCCGAACGTAATGAAATAAATGCTAAATTAGCCATTTTGACGGGTAGAGAAAACCGACTCAATATTGATCAAACCAATTTCAAACAAGAATTGACCGAGGCTGGGGTGCTGGTTGGCCTAGAAGCAGTTCGCTATCAGGATTTTGTGATTACGGATTTGGCACCAGAAGAAAGAATCAAACAAGAAGAGCGTCGACGTAACATCGAACGATTAAAAATTCGCTTAGAAGACGCTGGTGTTGGTTCTGGTGAAGAGGTGTTGAAAGAATACAAAGAGGTGACCGAGCGTGATGAATTCTTGATGCGTGAATTAGCCGATCTAACTAAATCCTCAGAATCTTTGGTGAATTTAATCAAAGAATTAGATGAAAAACTGGCAACCGAATTTAAAGCTGGTGTAGATAAAATCAATGTGCAGTTTAATGATTTCTTTGGCAAGATGTTTGGTGGCGGTACGGCGAAACTTAGTGTAATAAAAGAAAAGAAGAGAAAGCGTAGTGATATGGAATTACCTTCCGCCGACGCTGAAGAAGGCTTTGGTGAGGCAAAGGAAGATGAAGACGGCGAAGAGGGCATAGAGATAGAAGTAAATCTACCAAAAAAGAAAATCAAAGGTTTGATGATGCTGTCTGGTGGTGAACGAGCTTTAACCTCGATTGCTTTGTTATTTGCAATGTCTCAGGTAAACCCACCACCTTTTATTATTCTAGATGAAACTGATGCCGCTCTTGATGAGGCAAACTCAAAAAAGTATGGCGATATGATTAGCGAGCTTTCTAAGTACTCTCAACTGATTTTAGTGACTCATAATCGCGAAACCATGTCTCGCGCTGGTGTAATTTACGGTGTAACGATGGGTATGGACGGTGTTTCCAGATTGCTATCTATTCAGTTTGAAGAAGCAGTAGCGGTTGCTAAATAGTGTTTAATAGTGCATAGTGAGTATATGAAAAAATTTAAACCCTCAAACAAGCGCGGATTCAAGTCTGATTTTCGCAGTGGTCCTTCACAGATGTATGAAGCGATTTGCGATGATTGCCGCAAGCCTTGTCGTGTACCGTTTGAACCAAATGGTAATAGACCAGTTTATTGTAAGAATTGTTTTGACCGCCAAGGTGGTGGCCGTGAAAAGGGGCGTATTGCTGGCGCGGCTGGTAACATTGGTCCGGACGGCTTCTCGGTTAATGATATCAAGACTCAATTGGCAATGATTAATATCAAGCTTGATAAATTATTAAAAAATGTGGTAAAATCTGATCAAGTTTAATAACTTATAATTCATAAAAAAAATGGCACACCGAAAAAGTGGTTTACAAAATAAGACTTCTCGTTCAAAGAAAACTAAGAAGCGCTTGGCAATCAAGCATGCTCGTCTTGCTGCAAAAGCTAAGAAGCGTAAATAGCATAAAGTTCTATGAAAAATAATTTTATGTGGTGGGTACTAGAGATTATAATCTGGTATGTATTTTTCTACGCCGCCATCTTTACAGTTAAACACGATGTTCATATTGGTTGGATGGCTTTCGTCCTATTGTTTTTGGCTTCGTTAGGTATTTTTGCTAGTCCAATGACCAGACACCTTAGCGTTTGGAATAAAATTTTGGATAAGGTGATAAGAAAAGAAGAAGAGAAGAATAAATACTAAATTATGCTTAAACAAGCTGTTTTGGCCGGCGGTTGTTTTTGGGGTCTAGAAGATTTGATTCGTAAACAACCTGGGGTTATTAATACGGAAGTGGGTTACACTGGAGGTAAAAACGATCATCCTACTTATGAAAATCACCCTGGTCATGCCGAAGCGGTTTTGATTGAGTACGACGACACTAAAACTTCTTATAAAAAAATCCTAGATTTCTTTTTCCAGATTCATAATCCCACTACCTTGAATCAACAGGGTAATGATATTGGGACTTCTTATCGTTCGGCGATTTTCTATACCAACGAAGAAGAGAAAAAAGCGGCTGAAGATTTTATAAAAATAGTGGATGATAGCAAGCGTTGGGCTAAGCCCGTGGTGACCAGTTTGGAAAAATTTACACAATTCTGGCCGGCGGAAAATTATCATCAAGATTATCTGCAAAATAATCCGGGCGGCTATACCTGCCATGCCATTTGGTTTGATAGTTATTTAAAATAATATGAAATTAAATAAATTAACTCCTGAAGAAGAAAGAGTTATCTTACATAAAGGAACAGAAATGCCTTTTTCTGGTGAATATGAAAAGTTCAATGGGGTAGGAACCTATCTCTGTCGCCAATGCGACGCGCCACTGTATAAATCCGATGATAAATTTGATGCTGGCTGTGGTTGGCCAAGTTTTGATCAGGAGATTCCAGGAGCAGTAAAAAAGACTTTAGATAAAGATGGTATTCGGACTGAAATCACTTGTAATACTTGTGGCGGGCACTTAGGCCACGTCTTTACCGGCGAACAATTGACCCCGAAGAATGTGCGTCACTGCGTGAATTCAGTCTCTATGAAATTTATTCCGAATTAGTTACAATATTATTATGACAATATTAAAAGAGTTTAAACAGTTTCTATTGAGGGGTAATGTGGTGGATTTGGCGGTTGGTGTAGTGATTGGTGCGGCTTTTGGAACGGTGGTTAGCTCATTAGTAAAAAATATTTTAACTCCATTTATTGGAGCGATCGCTAAGGTACCAGATTTCGCTGGTCTGCAATTCACTTTGAATGGCAGTGTTTTTATGTATGGCGAATTTCTAAACGCTCTAATTTCTTTCTTGTTGATAGCGACAGCGGTATTTTTCTTTATCATCAAGCCGATGAATTTCCTAATCTCTAAGTCTAAAAAAGAAGCTCCAGCCGATCCGACTACTAAACGTTGTGCCGAATGTCTCAGTGAGATCCCTTTAGCCGCCAAGCGTTGTGGTCATTGTACTCAGGTGCAGAATTAAACTAGTAGACAATCAATCGCTTTTTTCTCAAGTGAAGCTGAGGTGATTTTGAATTTTACTTGATCACCCAGGCTAAATTTCTTTTTAGTTTTTTCGCCAACCAGACAGTAATTTTTTTGATCGAGCATAAAGTAATCGTCACCTAAATCGCGAATTTTTACCATGCCCTCGGCGCGAGTGTTTTTCTCTTCGACATAAACACCCCACTCGGTAACCCCGGTAATAGTTCCATCAAAGACTTCACCCACGTGGTCTTGCATGTATTCAATTTGCTTATATTTTTTTGAATCACGTTCGGCTTCGGCAGCTTTGATTTCTTGCTCAGTGGCCATTAAGGCGAGTTTTTCATAGCGGGTCCATTCGCTTTTTGGGAGTTTTATACCCTTGAGATGTTTTTCTAGTAAGCGGTGTACTAGCAAGTCTGGATAACGGCGAATTGGGGAAGTGAAGTGAGTGTAAAATTCAAAAGCTAAACCAAAGTGGCCGATGTTTTGGGTTGAGTAAATTGCTTTCGACATCGAACGAACCGCGGCGGTTTTGATCATTGATTCTTCAGCCTTACCCTCAATTTGTTTAAATAAATTTTGTAAATCTTTAGCTGATAAACCCTTCTTTTTGTCGGCATTAAGTTCATAACCCAAGGCTTTTACAAAAATACTTAGAGACTGGATTTTGTCGTTGTCTGGTAGGTCGTGGATGCGGTACAAAAATGGGCTAGTAGAGTTTTGTTTCTTGTAAGCTTTGTAGATAAACTCGGCTACTTCTTTGTTGGCGAGCAACATGTACTCTTCAACCAATTTATGGGTATCTAAGCGTTCTTTTTTAAAGATACGAATTGGCTTACCTGTTTCATCTAATTCAAAACGAACTTCATCTTGTTCGAAATCAATCGCTCCATTCAGTGATTTGTCGTGTCGAAGTTTTTTAGCAATTTCATTTAGAGTATGAAGTTCTTGATAGTATTCACCGCTACCTTTGTTTAAAGTCTCTTGAGCTAATTCGTAAGTAAAGCGTTTATCAGATTTAATGATCGTCTTACCAAACCAACGGTTTATTATTTTTCCGCTTTTAGTCATTTCAAAAACAGCAGAGAAGGTTAGCTTTTCTTCGTTGGGGTTCAAACTACAAATATCGTTTGAAAGAACTTCTGGTAGCATCGGAATCGTACGGTCTACTAGATAAACTGAAAATTCACGTTTGATTGCTTCTTGATCCAAAGCTGTTTTTTCTCGAACATAATGAGAAACGTCGGCAATATGAACACCAATTTCAAAGTTGCCGTTCGGTAAGGTTTTTAGAGAGATTGCGTCATCAAAGTCTTTTGCGTCTACGGGGTCAATGGTGAAAGTGGTGGTTTGTCGGAAATCTTTACGGCGAGCGATCTCGGCTTGGGGGATTGGTTTTTCTGTTTTTTCTAAATGATGAGCTTCTTTTTCAACTTCTTCAGGGAAGCCAATTTCAAAACCTTTTTCATATAAAATACTCTCCATTTCTGTATTGTGTTCACCCGCTTGGCCAAGAACTTTCACGATTTCGCCTTCAGGATTTACTTTGGTTTTTTCCCAATGAGTAATTTTAACCAAGACTTTCTCGCCAAGCTTAGCCTCATGTTTTTTTACGCTGACTTCAGAGATGAAAATATCAGCATACATTCGTTTGTCATCAGGTAATAGGAAATAGTGGCCTTGCTCTTTTTCTAGAATACCAGCAAAAGCCTTTTTGGCGCGTTTATCAACGGATACTACTTTACCTTGTGGTCGAGGCGCTTTCTTGGATAGGGGAATAACCGTTACCGTATCGCCATGTAGGGCGGTATTTAGGTTCTCGTTCTGAATCTCGATATCTTCTGGTTCTTGCTTTAAATAGCCAGTTCCTCGGGCGTTAACGCTAATTGTACCAGTTAGTTTCTTCTTCTCTATCATTTGGGGATTGTAGCAGAAAATATTAGATTTGACTATTTTTCAGATTTACGCTAAGATGCCATCTATGTTAATGATTCGATTACAACGCGTAGGACGAGTACATGAACCCACTTTTCGTGTGGTTCTAGTGGATTCAAAGCGTGGCCCTAAAAGCGGTCAGGCAATTGAAGTATTAGGTAGCCACGATACCCGTAAAGAGAAGAAAAACAGCCAAGTTGACGCTGATCGCGTTAAATACTGGATTTCTAAGGGTGCTCAGCTTTCTGATACTATGCACAACCTTTTGGTGAACAAGAAAATCATCACCGGTAAAAAGATTAACGCTTTACCAAAAAAGAAGCCAATTAAGAAAGAAGGTGAGGCTACTCCAGCTGCCGAAGCTGCTCCAGCTCCAGAAGCCCCTAAAGCTTAAAGAGACAAAAGACACCTTGTAGGTGTTTTTTTGTTATGTTAGTATATTCAGTATAGTAGTTTAATAAAATAATAAGATAATATTATGCAAGAAATGGACGCACAGTTTCTAGATTACGTAGTGAAAGCTTTGGTAGATAATCCTAAGGATGTCAAAATCGTTCGTACTGTAGATGAAATGGGAGTTCTCCTCACTCTCGATGTAAATGCCGCTGATATGGGTAAGGTAATTGGCCGTATGGGTAATACCGCTAAGGCGATTCGAACCTTGCTTCGTGTGGTTGGTATGAAGAATAACTCACGCGTTAATCTAAAAATTTCTGAGCCAGAAGGTGGTCTTCGTCCAGAAATGCGCACCATGAGCGACAAGCCAGCTGAATCTCGTGCTTCTAAAACTGTAGATGAAGCGATGGCAGATTTGAACCTCTAATACTATGAGTAAAGTAGACCATACCGGTCTAAGAACTTGGATTGAAATCGATAAAAGCGCGATAGCTAATAACTATCGGCTTTTTCGCAATGTTATTAAGCCAGAAGTAAAACTGATGTCGGTAGTGAAGAGTAATGCCTATGGTCATAGCCTTCATGATTTTGCAAAAGAGATAGAAAAGCTTGGAGCAGATTGGATTGGTGTGGATTCGGTTGTGGAGGGGCTTTCCTTGCGTAAATTAGGTATACAAACTCCCATTTTAGTTCTGGGTTATACCTTGCCAGAACTCCAAAAAGAAGCGGTCGATAATAACATTAGTTTAAGTATCTCCAATTGTGAAGCTTTAGAATCTTTATTATCTCAAAACTTTTTAAAGATTCCGAATATCCATATCAAAGTAGATACTGGTATGTCTCGCCAGGGTTTTTTATTGTCTGAACAGAAAAAACTTATTGATCTTTTGTTGCAAAATAAAAATAAAATAAATATTGAAGGGTTGTTTACTCATTTTGCGGCGGCTAAAAATCCAGCTTTTCCAAAAGAAACAAATAGCCAAATTGCTGAATTTCAAAATTGGCGTGAAGCTTTATTAAAAGCGGGTTTTAAATTTATAGCTCATGCTTGTGCCACTTCAGGAACCATTTTATTTCCTCAAGCTCATTTTGATATGGTGCGTATTGGTATTGGTATGTATGGTTTGTGGCCCTCAGCGGAAACGGAAAGCTATGCTAAAGATAAATTACCGCTTAAGCCAATCTTGAGTTGGAAGACGGTAGTGGGTGAAATAAAAACTTTAGATCAAGAAAGAGGGGTAGGGTATGATTTTACGGAAACGGTACCAGCTGGTACTAAAGTCGCAATTTTACCGATCGGGTATTGGCATGGTTACCCTCGAGCTTTGTCTAGTATTGGTCATGTTTTAATTAATAAACAAAAAGCTAGGGTGCTGGGCCGGGTTTCGATGGATATGCTGATTATAGACGTGACTAAAATTAAAGATGTAAAAGTAGGGGATGAAGTAACTTTGATTGGTGATGAAATTTCCGCTGAATATCTAGCAAATCTTCACGGCTCTTCATGGTATGAGCTAGTGACCCGCTTAAATCCCTTGATTAAAAGGATTTACTTCTAGAGTATTGACTTTTAGACTGTAATATGCTAATATAGAATCAGTAAATATCAAGCAAAAAGGCTTGGTTTTTTTAATTGACAGTCACATAACGGAGAACAAAAAAATGAATGAAATTGCGAGTCCGGATCACAATAACAAGCAGGGAAATTTCTGGCTTGTTATGGTGGTTCTCATTGGGACATTCTTAGTGTCCTATTGCAGTAGTCATCAGGATTTGCCCAAGGTGTTCGAAACACCCGAAGCGATCCCGACGGTCACAACATCACGGGCACCCGTTGTGCCAGTGATGACCAATTCGATGAAAGTCGAAACAAAACTTGTTTCCTCGAATGAGGGGGCGGTTGTGGAAGGAAGCGGGATTCAGGTGATAAACATCATCCCCACTCACGACCCAAAACTTGATCGTGAATAAAACCGGGCAATAGCCCAGAAGGAAAAGAAAATGAAGAAGTTGATGATGGTATTGATGGTTGGTCTGTTGCCGACCATGGTGAAGCCGAATTCCACAGCGCCGACAGAAGTGTCGATGCTTGCAACCAAGGCCGCCCTTAAATCCTATGCCTCCAGTCATCTGGATGCCGGGATGGTGTACGTTTGGTCGCAGGGTATGAACTACTCGAGCAACATCAATCCGTACATCGAAGTGCAGACCAACGCATTCAATCCGTCGGTTATGCTTTCCGCCCTCGCTGCGCAGTCGGTCAGCTATGCTTTGAAGCGTCCGTCAAACGACACGCTCCAGGCCGCTTGCTACCTGCGCGACCAAAACTACAACATCATATTCGCTGGCTCATCGCCAACGTTTCAGATGGTGCAGCGGCCTGATGGAAGTTGGACGACGCCGTCTAACATCCTGAAGTTCGGTGTGGGTTACGTTGCGGAAAAGGTCTCAATACCTTTTGGTGAAGGGGCTATTGGGGTTCAACTCGAAAAGAAAGATCAGTACGGTCGAACTATCGACTGGCTCTGGCTCGAGGCGGATCAAAATGGTCGGGTGTCTGTTCCTACGTCGTGGGCTGGTGCGGGAGACCTTACTGCTTACTACGATCACGGACTACCCGTGGTGTATAACTTGCAGGACGGTGGCCGGCGGATAAATTCATCGGTGCAAACCGCAAACTTTACTCCAAGTATCACAGACATCATGGAGGTGTCAGAGAACTTGGGTCAGGTTGTGATTAATCCAGTGAGTCACAACGGATACGGTTCGGCCAAGATTGCGCAGATTACCGTTTCGTTTGATCGTTGGGTCCTGTGCTCAGGATTAACCAGTGAAGGCGAAAAGGCAAACTGTGTGGTGGTGAGGAGTCTGGATAATAATGAGACCTCTTTCCATCAAATTCCTGCCGGGCAGTACTCGACGCAGGTGTTGCTGAAAAAAGGCACCTACCACGTCATCATGATCTGGAGTAACGGGTTCGACACCCGTGCCGATCAGGATCCGACTGTGGACAACAGTGGAAAAGGGTAACGTTCTCCGAACGTGATTGAAGGCTGTGGGGTAAAGTAGCGCAAGCGAAATCCCTACAGCCTTTAATTTTGCCTGAATGTTGCTTTTTTAGGACAAATAGGTTATATTAAGAACTCAAATAAATACATTTATGTCACAAGACCAATTGATCAAACTTGTCTGTAAAACTTGTAAACGCACCAACTATTGGAGCCGTAAAAACCGCAAGAAAGTGGAGCGTAAAATTGAATTGAAGAAATTCTGTAAATGGTGTAAGAAGAACACTGTTCACAAAGAAGGAAAGAAATAAGATTAAAACTAGCTCCACTCCGGGAGCTAGTTTTTTAGTTGAAAATCTGTTAAGCTTTCGGGAGTAAGGAAATAAGGGCGATTAGTTTAGTGGTAAAACAGCGGTCTCCAAAACCGCTGTCGGGGGTTCGATTCCCTCATCGCCCGCTCGATTGCGCTCGCGGTAAACCGCCATTTTATACTTGCCAATATTAAATAACTCTGGTACCATATTCTAATCACACGGCTTACACAACTTTCGTTGCGGGTTAGTGTGGTAAATGAGTACATTGAGGTTAGTATGACACAAGTAAATAAAGTAACGAGCGTAATGATTGGCCGTACACCGGTCTTCCGCTGCCACAAATTCGAAGGATTCTTCTCGGCGATTGATGGTATGTCGCCGGAGGATCGGGCAGAGGTCCTGTCCGTTGAGAAGCCCATCTTGCTGGATGTGGTTGGGACAATTCAAGTCGCCAGACAGGAAGGATGCGGCAGTAAGGAGAGTATCGTGACGTACATCAAGGCACGTTTGCAAAAGATGTTCGAAAATTGCAAGCATTTCTGCAAGCTCGTCACTGAACGGTTCTTGTTGGAACTCAGCATCATATGCATTGAGTACAACATCAGACTGCAACAGGGTCGCCGGCCGACTCTCGCCTGAACAGGAGTCTGTTTTGGCAATTAAGGATAGTATCTTGCTTTTGCGAGATGCTGTCCTTATTTCTTTATCAAATTATTTTATTCGTATCTACACCTTCGTTATACCACTTTATATTTTTATTGCGTTTGAACCAAGTGCGTTGTCTTTTTACATACTGAAAACTCTCTTTTAAAATATTTTCCTTCATTTCTGATTCAGAAATTTTACCCTGCAAAAATAAAGCACAATTTTTATATTCTAAACCAAAAGACTCTAAGCGTTCATAAGATACACCCTCTTTGTATAATCGTTCTACCTCGGCCACCATGCCTTGTTCCAGGCGTTTTAGAAGGCGAGCTTCTATTCGTTCCTTAAGGACTGAATCTGGCCAATCTAGACCGATATAAGTAGCATTATAAGGTTCTTTATTTTTTACTTTTGGAACACTACCTAGGCTAGTAGCGATCTCTACGGCCCGAATCAGGCGCACTTTATTGTAGGGGTCGATTGTCTCGGCTCGGTCTGGGTCAAGCTGTTGTAAAAGTTTAAAAATATCCTCAGCTGGGCGTAATTCAAGCTCGGCTCGTAGTTTGGGGTCCGCTGGTACTTCTGGGTATTTTATTCCTTGAACTAGCGTATCGATATAGAAACCAGTTCCACCACAAATGATTGGTAATTTTCCTCGAGCAATAATTTCGGTAATTTTTTGCTCGGCTAGTTTTTGAAATTCACCTACGGTAAAAATCTCAGTTGGGTTACAAACATCAAGTAGGTGGTGTGGTACACCCTTCATCTCTTCTTTAGTAATTTTACCACTGCCAATATCCATACCGCGGTAGACTTGGCGTGAATCAGCACTAATCACCTCACCATTCATTTTTAAGGCTAGTTCTACTGCCAAGTCGCTTTTACCCGTGGCCGTTGGGCCCACGATAACGAGGATTTTTGGTTTAGATTCCATACTTCAGTGTGCCGGGAGAGAGAATCGAACTCTCATGAATTTCTTCGCACGATTTTGAGTCGTGTGCGTCTACCAATTCCGCCATCCCGGCTTGGAGCTGATTGTAGCTTATTTTGGCTAAAAAATAAAGTGTGTTAAAATTGGCGGATGGATAATCAATTTTTCAACAATTCAATCTTTTGGGTCGAGATTGAAAAAGTACAGCCGAACCCATTCCAACCTCGTAAGGAATTTGAAGAAGCAAAGTTAAAAGATTTAGCTGATTCTATTCGTCAATATGGTATCCTTCAGCCACTGGTGGTAACTCGTAAGGAAATTCAAAAACCAGATGGTGGTATTGCAACCGAGTACGAACTTATTTCTGGTGAACGCCGTTTGCGCGCTTCAAAGTTGGCTGGTTTGTCTCAGGTGCCAGTTTTAATTCGTAGCAATGAAGAGACCGACCAACTTAAATTAGAGTTAGCGATTATTGAAAACTTACAAAGAGAAGATTTGAATGTTGTTGATAGAGCTAAGGCCTTCCAGCGCTTAGTTGATGAGTTTAATTTTAAACACGTAGATGTCGCTCGCCGAATTGGTAAAAGCCGGGAGTATGTTTCCAATACTTTACGTATCTTACTTTTGCCAGATTTTATTCTACAAGCTTTAACTGAGGGTAAAATATCTGAAGGTCACTCAAGACCTCTGTTGATGTTGGCTGATCGAAAGGCCGAGCAAGAAGTTTTGTTCAAAGAAATGCTGATGCGTAAAATGACTGTCCGTGAAGCCGAATTGGCAGCCCGAAAAATTGCGATCGATCGAGTGCGTAAGGTGGAACGTTTGCCAGATCCAGAGCTAACCGAGATCGAAGAAAAGCTAGCTACGACTTTCGGTGCTCGTGTGCATATTGAACGTCGAGAGAAGGGTGGCAAGATTATGATTGATTTCTTCTCTAATGATGATCTCCATGCGATCTTGGCGGCCGTAAATGCTAAAAAGACTCAAGCTACGTCAGTAACCAAAACTGTCGCCGAAGCTACTCTGATTGACGACCGTTCTCCAGAAGAAAAAGAAAAGGATGACAATGACGACAGCTTGTACTCAGTTGATAACTTTGTAGTTTAAACTTTCTTATCTAGTTTGTGCGGATTGTGATTCGGGCAGGTTTTGTCGCTACAGCGGTCAGGAATAGTTTTAGTGCCGGCCATCATGAGGGCACCACACATCTGGCAGAGGGCACCAGTTGGTTTAGCTTTAATTGCATTCTTACATTTTGGATAGTTTGAACAGCTATAAAAGAAACCAAAACGGCCGCGTTTTTCCATCATAAAGCCATCTTTACAGATCGGGCAGGCAACACCGGTGCTATTCTTTTTCTCTAATTCAGCATCTTTTTTAATGAACTTACACTTTGGATAGTTGGAACAGGCGATAAATCGGCCAAATTTACCATCGCGCTCGATTAATTTACCGTCTTTACACTCTGGGCATTTTTCACCAGTTTCTTTTGGTCCCTCTAATTCTTCGCCAGTAATTTTACGCGCCCCCAAACAGTCTGGATATTTAGCGCAGCTCAGGAATTTACCGCTTTTAGCGAGTTTGATAATCATTGGACCATTACAGATTGGGCACTTATGGATCGGATCAGCTTCACCCATATTGGTTACTTTTTCAATTTTATCTTTACTTTTGACGTCTTTTAGAAAAGGGCCATAGAAATCCTTCAAGGTCTTTACGTATTCTGCTTTACCTTCGGCGATGGCGTCGAGTTTGTCTTCCATGTCAGCAGTGAAAGAATCACTGATGTATTCCATAAAATATTTTTCTAGGAAACTAGAAACCACATCACCAGTGTCAGTGGGTACCAGGGCTTTATTTATTTTTTCCACATAACCACGATCTTCAATTGTTTTAATAATCGAAGCGTAAGTTGAAGGACGGCCAATACCGCGCTTTTCTAATTCTTTCACCAAACCAGCTTCAGAGTATCGGCCTGGTGGTTCGGTTTCTTTACCTTCGGATGATAGATCAAGTAACTTTAGTTTTTCGCCAACTGTTACTTTGGGTAGGTTTACGTCTTCGCCCGCACCTTCAGGATCCGCCTTTAGCCAGCCTGGGAAAAGTAGGCGAGAGCCGTTTGCGCTAAATTCAGGTAATTCTTCTTTACTATTAATAACCGCAATAATTTTTGTACGCATCATCTTGGCATCACTCATTTGTGAAGCGACTGTACGTTGCCAAATTAGGTTGTAAAGTTCCTTTTGTTCGTCGGTAGCGCCAAGATTGATTTTAGAAATATCAGTTGGGCGAATCGCTTCGTGAGCTTCTTGGGCGTTCTTGCTCTTTGAAGTGAAAGTGTGGGGATCTAAATATTCTTTACCATATTTAGTCTCGATCTCTTTGTAAATCTGAGCTAAAGCTACCTTGCTAAGATTGGTGCTGTCGGTACGCATATAGGTAATGTATCCCGCTTCGTACAGTTTTTGAGCAATACCCATAGTGCGTGATGGAGTAAAGCCTAGACGTGAGCTGGCAGTTTGTTGAAGGGTAGAGGTGATGAAAGGCGCTCGAGCTGAACGTTTAGCTTCACTTTCTGAAATATCGGTTACCTCCCAAGTATTCTTTTTGCCGGCTTCTAGGATTTTCTCAACTAATTTTTCACCGCGTGGCTCTTCGGTACAGGTTAATTCAAGTTTTTCGCCTTTTGCGGTTTCGGTTTGAGCCTTAAGCACCCAGTATTTTTCAGGTACAAAGGCACGAATCTCTCTTTCTCTTTCCATTATGATACGTAAGGCTGGAGATTGAACACGGCCAGCGGACAGACCATAACGTACTTTCTTCCAGATCAAACCAGATAGATCATAGCCAACTAGGCGGTCTAAAACTCGGCGTGCTTCTTGAGCTTGGCGTAAATCGTCATCGATATCTCGTGGTTGTTCGATCGCTTCTTTGACGGCGTCTTTGGTGATTTCATAAAAGACGACACGCTTTGGATTTTTAAGGCCAACAGCCTCTTTGATGTGCCAAGCGATAGCCTCACCTTCACGGTCGGGGTCGGTTGCTAGTAAAACTTCCTCAGCTTTCTTGGCTAGATCTTTAATTTCGTGCACCACTTTTTCTTTGCCAGCTGAAATTTCATAATGGGGAATAAAACCGCCTTCAATATCGATGGCTTTTTTATTGCTTTTAGGTAAATCACGAATATGGCCCACGCTGGCGCGAACTTCATATTTACCGTCCAAGTATTTAGAAATAGTCTTGGCTTTAGCTGGTGACTCGACAATTAATAATTTCATTTGCTAATCAGTATTGCATAAATTTCTAAGTTAGGCGAATTTCGCCCAAACTTTCCGTGATCAAACCCTTCAATTCCATAATTGATAAAACAGCGTTTACTTGGCTGGTGGGGAGGCCGAGGGTGCGAGTGATTTCGTCGCGGTTTTTTGGTTCAATTAAGATTTTGATTATCTTCTTCTCATCATCAGAACACTGTGAATATTCTAGCTCCAGATTGCGGGGTGCAACATCTTTATTTTCAAATCCTAAAGCTTTTAGTAAATCTTCAGGATTGGTAATGGGCGTGGCGCCTAGTTTTAAAAGTAAATGTGAGCCTTCAGAGTTTTTCGAAAAGATTGACCCTGGGACTGTTAACACGTCCTTATTGTAATCGGTTGCTAAGCGAGCCGTGATCAGTGTGCCAGATTTTGTTTGAGCTTCAATTATGAGGATAGCGTGGCATAGTCCAGCCATAATCCGGTTACGCTGAGGAAAGCCGTAAAGTGTTGCTTTGTAGTTTGGTTCAAATTCGGACAGTAAACAGCCTTCGTTGTTTATAATTCGATCAGCTAGACCTACATGAGCGATCGGGTGAATCACTTCACGATTTAAACCAGAACCAGGCACAGCAATAGTTTTTAAACCTACTGCCAAAGCCTCACGGTGGGCAATAGCATCGATTCCAATCGCCAATCCAGACACAATAGCTACATCATAACCCTTTAGAGCTCGAATCAGTTTCTCACATACCTCTTTACCGTAACTGGTGTATTTCCGGCTACCTACCACTCCGAGTAATTTAGTATTGGGTCCAGGCAGATGGCCACGAATAAAAAGTTTTTTGGGTGGTTCAGGAATATGAAGAAGCTGAGGTGGAAATTCATCACGACGTAATTCTCGAATATTCATAGCTTGTGAATACTAGCATTAATTGCTATGATAAAAAGACAAAAGATTGTGGATAAAACAGCTCTAATTTTTATACTATGTTAGACATTAAATTCATCAGAGAAAATAAAGATTTAATCGAGGCGGCCGTGGTAAAGAAGCACTTGAAGTTTGACGTATCCGAGCTTATTTCTATTGATGATAAGCGCAAAGAATTGTTAACTGCTACTGAAAATAAAAAAGCCGAGCAAAACCGTTTTAGTGAACAAATCGTAAAAGTAACTAATCCAGCTGATCGGGAACCTTTGATTACCCAAATGAAAGCCGTGAAAGATGAATTAGCGAAGGGTGAGGAGGAATTGAAAGAGGTGATGAAAAAGTGGCAAGCCTTGATGCTTCAAGTGCCAAATATTCCAGACATGACCGTGCCCGAAGGTGCTGATGATACTGAAAACAAAGAACATAGCGTTTGGGGAGAAATTCCTAAGTTTGATTTTCCAGTGAAGGATCACGTTACCTTAATGGAGAATCTGGACATGCTTGACCTGGAGGCTGGCACGAGAATTGCCGGTTTTCGTGGTTACGTCTTAAAGAATGACGGTGCGCTTTTAAATTATGCCTTGTGGCAGTTTGTGATGGAATACTTCCGCGAGAATAAAAAAGATTATTCACCAATGTTGGTGCCTTCACTGGTCCGTCGCGAGACTTTGCTTGGTACCGGTTACTTGCCTCAGGGTGAAGAAGATTTATATAAAACTCAGGATGGTGATTTTTTGGCAGGCACAGCTGAAGTGTCTACAATGAGTTATTTTGCTAATAAGACTTTTACCGAACAAGAGCTACCTAAAAAACTGATTGCTTTCTCTCCGGCTTTTCGTCGTGAAGCAGGTAGCCACAGTAAAGACGTAAAAGGAGTGTATCGCGTGCATGAATTTATGAAATTTGAACAAGTGATTTTGTGTGAGGCTAATCACGAAACTTCAGTAAAATTTCACGAAGAGTTGCGCGAAAATGCCGAAGAAATTTTGCGGGCTCTAAAATTGCCTTACCATGTAGTAGTAAACTGTGGCGGTGACCTTGGTTTGGGCCAGGTCAAGAAATATGATATTGAAGCTTGGGCTCCGTCTGCTAATAAATACCGCGAGACTCATTCTTGTTCTTATTTTCACGACTTCCAGACTCGTCGTTTGGGTATTAAATATAAAGACCGTGAAGGTAAACTAAAGTTTGCACACTCATTAAATAACACTGCTTTAGCTACCCCTAGAATCTTGTTGCAGATTGTTGAAAACTATCAGCAAGCTGACGGCTCGATCAAGGTGCCAGAAGTGCTTCAAAAATACATGGGTAAAAGCGTTATTAGTAAATAATGCCTGTTAAAAAAAATCCTAATTTAATTTCTTCCCAGGTTCGAGAAAAAAGACGCCGACTCTTTTGGATCCGTTTTAATATTATTTTATTTTTTGCCTTAGTAATTATTTTTACTTTGGCTATTTTATCTGGACATCAGAAGGTTAGTATTCAAAATTTTCTAATTGAGGGTAACGGCGCTGTGTCAACTAATCAGATTTTAAATATTGCCCAGACCGATATTTCCGGTCGTTATCTGGGTTTATTTGCTCGTAAAAATATTCTGTTGTTTCCGCGCTTAAAAATTGAGAACGATATTTTGAATCAGATTAAAACCATTAAAGACGTAGATGTCTCTTGGGTAGATTGGCAGACGGTCAGGATTAAAGTGGTTGAACGAAAACCTCACTCTGTTTGGTGCGGTGATGATTTCCAGGTTAAAGAACAGACTTGCTATTTTGTCGATGAAACTGGTTATGTTTTTAGTTTGGCACCAGCTTTTTCTGGAACTTTGTTTATTAAAGATTATAGCTATGTGGAGGCCGAGAATCCGATTGGTTTTACTATCTTACCGCAAGGGATTTATTTAAAAATATTTTCTTTGATTGATATTTTAGCTGATTATAAAATTAGTGTTTCTGCTTGGCAGGTGGTAGAGGTGGCTGGGGGTTTGGATTTTACTTTCATTTTAGAGAATGGACCAAAGATTTTGTTTAATGATCGTGAAGGTGGTTTTGTGGCATCTTTCCAAAATTTATTGACTGCCTTAGATGCTGGCAAGATAGATTTGCGTAATGAAGAAAATAATATAGACTATGTGGACCTACGTTTTGAAAGTAAGGTGGTAGTAGGCAAGAAAAATGATAAACAACAATAAAAAACCTTTTTTCTGTTTAGCGCCAATGATAGATGTGACGGACGCGGCGTTTCGAGCGATGTTTGCTAAATATGGCAAGCCGGATTTTTTGTGGACGGAATTTGTTTCAGCAGACGGTCTTTGTTCGCGTGGCAAAGATAATTTACTTCACATGCTCTCTTATACCGAAGCAGAACGACCAATTATTGCTCAGATCTTTGGCGCTAATCCGGAAAATATTAAAAAGGCGAGTACTTTGATTGCTGAATTAGGTTTTGATGGTTTGGATATAAATATGGGTTGCCCAGATAAAAGTGTTTTAAAACAGGGGGCTGGGGCAGCTTTGATTAAAACTCCCGCTTTAGCTCGTGAGATAATTCGTGCGGCGATTGCTGGAGTGGCTGAGTCGGGTAAAAAGATTCCGGTATCAGTGAAAACTCGAACTGGTTTTAATAAAGTGCAATTAGAAGAATGGGTACCAGAGTTGATTAAGGAAGATATCGCCATGCTTACTATTCATGGTCGCACCAAGAAAGAAATGTCTTTGGTACCGGCGCGCTGGGGTGATATTGCTCAGGTTGTAGAAATGGTGCGCGCGAACGGTAAAAATATTAAAGTGATTGGGAATGGGGATGTGAAAGATTTAGCGGATGGGGAAGCTAAAGCTAAAGAGACTGGGGTGGATGGCGTGATGATCGGCCGTGGGGCTTTTGGTAAACCGTGGTTGTTCTCGGGTAAAGAACCGAGTTTGAAAGAGAGACTGGAAATACTTTTAGAGCATACCAAACTATTTGAAGAGAAATTAAAAGGCCATAAACCGTTCGCAGTGATGAAAAAGCATTTCAAGGCCTATGTGAATGGCTTTGATGGTGCTCATGATTTGCGAATTAAGCTAATGGAGACTAATAACTATAGTGAAGTCGAGGCGGTTTTACGACCGTTTATAGAAACCCTTGATAAATAAGGGTATTTTGGCACGCACTTAAACAAAATAGAAAAACACTTGACTTTATACTCAGGTGTGCTATACTTTAATTAATTCGACGTTACCAGCGATTGCTGGAAGAGCTGAGAAGAGTTCATCAAACCCAGGAGTCCAAAATGAAGCAGAATCCGATCCCGATCATCGCCGGCGCCATCCATGGTTCCGAGTTGGCCGCGAAGAATTCCCTCATCATCCTCGGCGCGCACGACGGCCAGGGCATCTAAGCCCCGCGGCCTCGCCAGTGTACCGAAACCAGAAAGGAAGTGCAAAATGCGACGCAAACTACGTCTGCACCGCAAAGCACGTGATAGCCTCTAGCGATAGGGGCAAAAGGCGAACGAACCTCTGCCGGATCGTTCGCTCTTTTTCTTGCCAAAATTTTTCATGCTATACTACCGCCATGAGTGAAAGTGCTTTATATCGAAAATACCGCCCGCAGAAATTTGCGGAGGTGTTGGGGCAGGATCATATTGTTAAAGTTTTAAAATCAGCGATCGAGCTTGATCATATTGCGCATGCTTATATTTTCTCTGGCTCACGTGGGACCGGTAAAACATCGGTCGCGCGTATTTTTGCGCGTGAGGTGGGAACTAGCCAAGCGGATATTACGGAAATCGATGCCGCTTCAAATACTGGCGTAGACAACATTCGTGAATTAAATGAAAGTGTAAATACTTTACCATTTGAATCAAAATATAAAGTTTATATTTTAGACGAAGCGCACATGCTATCAAAAGGGGCGTGGAATGCTTTACTTAAAACTTTGGAGGAACCACCAAAGCATGTAATTTTTATTTTAGCGACGACCGAGTCAGAGAAAATTCCTGAGACAGTTGTGTCTCGTTGTCAGACTTTCTCTTTCCGTAAACCAACTCAGCAAGTGTTGCGTGAAGTGGTGACCGCGATTGCTAAAAAAGAAGGTTTTGTTTTAGAAAAAGCCTCAGCTGATTTAATTGCCTTACTTGGCGACGGCTCTTTCCGTGACGCTCAAAGTATTTTACAGAAAATAATTGGCAGCTCGAAAGATAAGAAAATTTCTATTGATGAAGTAGTGGCGGTAACGGGTGCGCCAAAAGCCGAGATTGTAAATGACTTTATACGCTCTTTGGCCGAAAATAATTTGGAGTTAGGCCTAAAAGCTATCAACCAGGCGCGAGAAGTAAATGTTGATATTCTGCTTTATTTTAAATTGGTTCTACATAAACTGCGCGCAGTGCTACTTTTGCGTAATTTGCCATCCTCAGCTGAAAATCTAAAAGAAGAATTAACTGATACCGATTTTACTTTTGTCCAAAAATTAGCGACTGAGAAGGGAACTAAAATTAATTCAGAAACCTTGCTTACGTTGCTGTCAAATTATGACCTTGTGGCCAAAGCTTATTTGCCAGAGATGGTTTTGGAGCTATTGCTTACTAAGATTCTCGAAAAGGTTTAAGGCTTGAAAAAAGTCTATTTTTCAAGTATTGTTGTATGTATTGCGGGATCGCCTGCCTGCGCAGGCAGGTCTAACGGTAGGACGCTATGTTCTTTGTTTACATAATTAAAAGTACGAAGAAAGATTGGTATTACGTGGGTAGTACCAACGATTTAGATAGAAGGTTAAACGAACACAATACAGGTAAAACTCGTTCTACTAAACCCTTCTTACCTTTTGAGTTGGTGTATACAAAAGAATTTGCGAACGAGCGTGACGCAAGATTTTATGAACGAAAGTTGAAAGACTCTCGTAAAGAAAAAGAAGGTATCATAAAGTCGTTAAAATAAAATATTTTGCGGGATCGTCTAACGGTAGGACATCGCCCTTTGGAGGCGAGTATCTTGGTTCGATTCCAGGTCCCGCAGCAAAATGAATTTTTATGAAAATAATCATTTTCATTCTTAATCTTCCGTGGACACTAGTTGGGTTATTTCTGACACTTATTTCTCTTCCTAAAAAAGTAGATATAAATAAAGCACCATTCGCTCTAATATTTAAAGTACAAAGTTTTTGGTGGTTCAAGTGGTTGCCAAAATCTGCTAATGTGAGGGGTATGGCAATTGGTAATGTGGTTATGCTTGGGCCGAAAGAATTACCAAAAGACCAGGAACATGAACTTGTTCACACAGAACAAATCGAGCGGGAACCTTTTATTTTTCTTTTCCTTTATTATATTGAAACTATCAAACACGGCTACAAAGATAATAAATACGAAAAAGAGGCATATGGTCGTGCGGGTAATTTGTTTATAGAATAAAATGCTCACCGACTCAGATAAAAAGTGGCTGGATCATCTATCGGATACGGATAAAATCAAAATTATTCCCTTCGATCCTACTTCAGAGGAGAAGTTTCAAGTTATTAAAAACAAACTTAAGCAAGCATTGCCGGAGTTTGATTTGTTACATAAAGGCGCTTCGAGTTTTGGTATTTCCGGTCAGGATGAAATTGATACTTATTTGCCAGTACCAGAAAATTTATTCAACGATTACGTAGAAAAGTTATCGAAAATTCTTGGTCCTTATAAAAGTTTTTACGCAAATGATCGTGTGCATTTTATTAATGATGAGCTTGGTAAGAGAATTGATATATATTTAATGAACGAAGATGGGCCGAGCTGGAAAAAGAATACAGCGATTGACTCTTATCTAAGAAGTCACCCTGAAGCCTTAGAAGAATATCGTATTTTAAAAGAGATGGGGAACGGTCTGAGTGTGCGAGAGTATTACACTAGGAAAACAGATTTTTTTAATCAGATTTTAGCTAAAAAGTAGTATAATGATTTTATGAAAAAACTTGGTCTACATATTTTTCACCGGGATTTGAGGTTGGAGGATAATACGGCTTTAAACGAGCTCTCAAAAGTAGTAGAGGAAATCCTACCTGTCTTTATTTTTGATGATAGGCAAGTAGAGAAACACCCTTACCGAAGTGTGCCTGGGTTACAAATTTTATGTGAATCACTAGAGGATTTAAATAAAGCCCTAGAAGCAAAAGGCGCTAAATTATTTGTTCGTAAAGGCTTGACTGAAAAAATAATTGAAGAATTGGTAAAAGAATTTAAACCGGAATACATTTCTTATAATAAAGATTATACGCCTTTTGCTTTAAAACGCGATGCGGAGGTAAATAAAATCTGCGAGTCTAAAAACGTGAAAGTTTTAGCTCTTGATGATGCTACGCTATATGCGCCCGGTACCGTTTTGAATAAAAGTGGTAAGGCTTATAGCGTTTATACGCATTATCGTTTGGCCGTGGAAGCCTTACCTATACCAGAGCCAGTTTCTTTAAAACAAAAAACGGTTTTCCTTTCTAACCATCAGTCAGAAAATCTTGAAAAAACAATTCAGCAGATTTTACCTGAACGAAAAGATTGGCGAGTAAAAGGTGGGCGAACGGTGGCCTGGGCTATGCTTAAGGCTTTGGAAAATAAAAAACACTATCAAGCTGAGAGAGATATTCCAGCCGTATCTGGCACTTCTTTTCTTTCGGCTCAGATAAAATTTGGTACCGTTTCTGTGCGCGAGGTGTACCATCAAGCTAAAAAGAATATGCCTAATGCTGAAATATTTCTAAGAGAGATTTTATGGCACGATTTTTTCACAACGGTGGCTGCTTTAAATCCTCATGTTTATCATGGTGCCTATCGTTCCGAGTTTGATAAAATCAATTGGAGTGAGGATAAAGACATGTTCAAAAAGTGGCAAGAGGGAAAGACAGGCTTTCCGATTGTAGATGCTGGTATGCGAGAATTAAAAGAAACTGGTTATATGCACAATCGAGTACGAATGATTACAGCTTCTTTTTTGGTGAAAGACTTACACATTAATTGGCGTTGGGGTGAAAAACATTTTACTGAATGGCTTGGCGATTATGACCCAGCAGTGAATAATGGAAATTGGCAGTGGGTGGCTGGTACTGGTTGTGATGCTTCGCCTTGGTTTAGGATTTTCAATCCTTGGCTACAGCAGAAAAAGTTTGATCCAGATTGTCTTTATATTAAAAAGTGGTTGCCAGAATTACAGAATTTAGACCCCAAGCTAATACACGATTTAAATAGTGACGCTAGGGAATCGGCTGGCTATCCGGCACCGATATGTGACCATAAAATCGAAGCCGAGAAGACGAAGAAGGTTTTCTATGTGCTATAATACTTTTATATAAATTAATTTAAAAACTATGCTTACAGCTCAAGTAAAAACAATTTTGTCAGTTCTTTTGGCGGTGGTGGTTGTGGTTGGCGGTTACTTTGCTTTACGAACAGCTCCTCAAACAGCAAACGCACCAGTAGAAAGTTCAGATAATGCCAACAAGAAAATGGCATTTGCTGATTTTATGAAAAGTGGCGGAACTTATAAATGTACTGTGAATCAATCGGTAAATGGCGTAGACACTAAAGGTACAACTTACCTAGATAACGGTATGATTCGCGGTGAGTTTTCTAATAAAATACAGGGCTATAATATAGACGTTACCTTTATCGTTCGTGAAGGTTTTACTTACACTTGGACTTCGATGATGCCAAATACTGGGTTTAAGTCTAAGGTGATGATGGGCTCTACTTCTGGTAGTAACGCTGGCACCTCTGGTTCTTATAGTTTTAATGCCGAACAGATTGGCGATTACGATTGCCAACCTTGGAATGCTGATACTTCAATGTTTACTATTCCAGCCAATATTACCTTTACCTCAACTGGTTATTAAAATTGGTTCATGAAAATTCTTACGCGTACTGAATTTGGCAATCCGATTTTAAGGCAAAAAGCAAAAACGGTACCGTTGAGTTTTTTAAAATCCACAAAAGGTAAGGAATTGATTAAGAGAATGATATACACCATGCGTCGGGCACATGGTGTGGGTTTGGCTGCGCCACAGATTGGTGAATCGATTCGTTTAGCGGTGATGGAAATACGTACTACACCAGATCGCCCTGATCAGAAAAAGTTTGGACCGATCGTGGTGGCGAATCCACGCATAATTAAGAAATCTAAACAAATAGTAAAAGATTGGGAAGGGTGTTTGAGTTTAAAAGGTTTGCGAGGGATGGTGCCACGTTCTAAAACAATAACGGTTGAATACTATAATCGTAATGGAGAGAAGGTGATCGAAGAAGCTCACGATTTATGGGCTAGAATTTTTCAACATGAAATTGATCATCTGAACGGCTTGGGCTGTATTGATCATATGGATATGAAAACCGCGATGACCACGAGTGAGTTTCGTAAAAGAATTTTAAAGAAAAAGTAAGGATTGACCACATTCTTATTTTGTAGTACCATTTTAAACGAATAGCACCTTCTATTAACCCAAAGAAAGGAGTGGTGCCGTTATGAAATTGTCTTATCAAGCTAAACAAGACATTCTCCGAGTCTTGTTCTGGCCGCAAACGACAGTAAGTTTTACCTTGCTGTTCGTGACGTGGATTGTTCCAGGCGTTTGTCTGTATCGAGAAACACCGTACCTCACGCCAGAAATCTGGATGGCGATATGGTGTGGCTCGATTGTGATTGGTGTGGTCTTGGCTTCATTGTGGTACATAGACTCTGCCGATTATGCAAACGGTTGCGACATTAGATGCTCGGGGGTGAACATAGATTGGTTTTCAGAAACCTGGCTAGCTTGGAAATGGCTGGTATTTGGAAATCCACTCGGTTTGACTATTTGGCTCCTGCGCAAGCTCGAGAAACACCAATGGTCGTAAAGAACCTACAAGAAGGCTTACTTCTGTAGGTTCTTCTTGTTTTTAAATGATTTTGGTCGTGGTGGAAAACTAGCTTGCACTGGAATTCTTGAAGTGTGATATAATTAACTTGTTATGAAAAAAACAATTATCACAATCGTAATTTTGATTCTCGTCGGTGTTGGTTTGTATTTTATTATTAATAGTTCGTCTCGCGTTTCAATTAACAATCAAGAAGTTGCTACTACTACTCCAGAGGTAGTAAATAAAGATCAAACCGTCCTTGGTAAAACTGTCCAAGGTCGTGATGTGATCGCATATCATTATGGTACTGGTACTGACGAAGTTTTGTTCGTTGGTGGTATTCATGGTGGTTATGAGTGGAACACTGCGCTTGTAGCTTACAATGTTATGGATTATTTGAAAGCTAACCCAATGGCGATTCCAGCGAATGTAAAAGTAACTGTAATTCCAGTTCTTAATCCAGATGGTTTAGCTCGAGTATTAAGCACCTCCACTGAACGCTTTACAGCTTCAGATGTTTCTAAGTCTCCAGAAGTTCTTGTCTCTGGTCGTTTTAACGGTAATAATGTAGACCTTAACCGTAACTTTGATTGTGATTGGCAACCAAATGCGAAGTGGCAAAACAAAAACGTCTCTGGCGGTACCTCGGCTTTCTCTGAACCGGAAGCTGCGGCTGTAAAAGCTTATGTTGAATCCCATCCTTTAGCGGCTGTTGTGGTTTGGTATAGCGCTGCTGGTGGAGTATTTTCTTCAAACTGCCACGGTGATGTATTGCCTGCAACCAAGGCTTTGACTAATACCTTTGCTAAGGCTTCTGGTTACCCAGCCCATGAACAATTCAACTTCTATGAAATTACTGGTGATATGGTGAACTGGCTTGCTAAGAAGCAGATTCCAGCAATCAGCGTTCTTCTTACCAATCATACTGATGTAGAGTGGACCAAGAACCAAGCGGGTGTGGTAGCGGTTCTTAAGAGTCTTGCAAAATAATGCGTAAAGCGGTTATCTCGATTACTCTCTTAATAGTTGTAGCTGTTATTGGTGTAATCGTTTGGTGGCAATTTTCCAAGCCTACCGAAACCGTAATAATAAATAAACACGAGGTGATCGGTACTTCTGTCGAAGGCCGATCCCTCGACGTTTATAGTTATGGCACCTCAACTCGCAATATTCTTTTTGTTGGTGGTATTCATGGTGGTTATGAACCTAAAACCGTTGACCTTGCTCTGGCAGTTATAGATTATTTAAACTCTAATCTAAATCTAATACCAACTAATCTTACTGTAAATGTGATTCCTAATCTTAATCCAGACGGATTGTTAAAGGGTATTCGTTTTAATGCTAGAAATGTCGATTTAAACCGAAATTTTGCTTGTAATTGGCAACCGGAAAGTATGTGGAAAGGTAATAAGGTTAGTGCTGGAACCTCAGTCTTCTCTGAACCAGAAGCTGTTGCCTTAAGGGATTATATTTTTAAGACTAAACCAGAAGCGGTGATCTTTTGGCATAGTCAGGGGAACGCCGTTTATGCTTCACAGTGTAATAGTGGTATCTTGCCAGCTACTCAAATATTACTAAATACTTATTCGATTGCTTCTGGTTATCAAGCGATTCAAACTTTCGATAGTTATGCTGTGACTGGCGCCGCTGAAGATTGGTTAGCCTCGATTGGTATTCCAGCGCTTACGGTAGAGTTCAGTTCACACGCTAATATGGATTGGGATAAAAATATTGCCGGGGTAAAAGCGGTATTGAATTACTATAAGAATCTATAATTCGGTCTCTTTGTTTATCTCCAAGACCATGAAATTAACGCCGGCCTGAGGGAGGAAAATGTTTGGTAAGCGAACCGTAATACCTTTTTGGTTTACTAGGTTTGCGTCGTGCACTGGGAACGCTAGCCGAGGTTTTACTTCGAGTACATAGTCAACTGCTTCAGATATCTTTACCCATGGCCCAGCCACTGGGAAGGCCAAGACATCTACTGGCTTGCCAGGATTATGTAAAGCATCGCCTGGGTAAAATAGTTTATTGTCAAAAAAGTAACCAGTATTTTCGACTTGCTCATAATCACGGTAGATTGGAGCGTGCTTTAAACCGTGCCCGCTAACAGTTACCCCCTTTATATCAAAACTTTCGCCGTCGGCCACTCTTATATACTTAATATTTTCTTTTTCCAATATTTTACCAACCGAATCATTAGAAATAATTAGCGCTTTAGGGTTGTTCTGTAAAATTGTTTTTACTGATTCAACGTGAAGGTGGTCGGTGTGCTCATGACTGATTACTACCGCATCAATATCTTTAGCTTCATTTTGTAGGGTAGTGTAATTACCGGGATCAGTTAAAAACCTAACTCCACGCACTTCTATTACTAAACAACAATGCCCAAGTTTGGTGATTTTCATATCACCATTATATCACTTACTCGTGAGTCGCAAATAGACTTACTACGGCCATCATAATGAAGCCAATTAGAAACCAGGAAAGGTGTTTGAGGATGTCTTTTCTTTCTACATTGCGTAAAGAGTGCGGTATCAAGTCTAAAATCACTACCACCAAGAAAGAACCCGCAGTAAGACCAAGGATCGCTCCTTCAAACTTTTCAAAACTTTCCAAGAGATAATAACCAATTATTGAACCAAAGAGGATAGTGAAAGAAACCAAAAAGTTTACGGTCAGGGCTTTTTTAGTCGAGTAGCCAGCTTCTTTCATTACAAAAAATTCTGATACTTCCTGAATTAATTCATGGAGGAAAACACTTAGGGTGGTGATAATTCCCAAGGTAAAGTTGGTGGCAAATGAAGCGGCAATTAATACGCCATCACCTAGATTATGAATAGCGTCGCTAAAAATAATTTTCCGTACATCAAGCTGGCTATGGCTATGTGTACCAAGTTCGTTATCGTGGTGATGGTGGAAAGTGGGTAGTATTTTAAAGATAGCCCAAACCAGAGCTAGACCGGCAATAATCCAAAATAGGGAAGTGGCGGTTGAGGTGTTGTGCTCAAAAGTTTCTAAAGTAATATGGCCGGCAATTACCAAGAAAACTCCGGCCGAGAAACTTACTAAGAAGTGTAAATTTTTTTCAATAATTCGCCCAATATTTTTCCAAACCGAAAATACTCCTGCAAGTGAAGCTAACATTACCACAAACGAACTTAAAATTATTATTAACATAGTACGGCTAGTATAGACTATCTTTAGTATAGATGCAAGTCATTTGCATTTGAGTCTAATCTATACTACAATTAGAGGTATTAATGGACAAGGTTATTAGCATTCTAAAAGAGAATAAATTAAAGGTTACTTTGGCTAGGCAATTAATCCTAAAAGAGTTTTTGGCTGATTGTGCTTTGATTGATGCCGAATTTCTCTTTAAAAGACTAAAAAAAGATAAGATCGATCAGGCTACCATTTATCGAACCCTAAAAACTTTTGAAAATATTGGTCTCATAAAAAAGGTGGAACGCCGCCAAGAAGCTTTTTGTTTTGAATTAGTCGGTCATCACCATCATCATATTATTTGTAATGATTGTGGCTTAGTTGAACCGATCACTGATTGTTATTTAGAGCCGTTGATTACCAAAACTCTTAATCAATCCAAAAGCTTTTCTTGTGTGAAAGATCATAATTTCGAATTATTTGGTGTTTGCTTAAAATGTTTAAAAAAATGAAAAAAAATATTTGTTTAGCTATTATTATCTGTTTTTTCTGTACAACTTCGTCTAGTCAAGCTCAATCACTGATCACTGATCAAGTTCAGATCGTTAAGGCCAAGGTTTTATCGATTATTTCAGAGCAGACTATGCCAATTCCAGGAACTGACGTTTCGGGTATAGATCAATTGTTATCTGTACAGATTCTTGAAGGTCAGGAGTCTGGTAAAATCGTCAAGCTAAAAAATGATTACATTAAATTATCTTTAGACGAAGAATTTTGGCTCAGGGCAGAGCTTCGTGGCGAAGATCGTCAGATGATATATGCCGTAGCAGATCAGGATCGGTTACCTGGAATATATATATTTACGATCATTTTTATTTTGGCAGTATTATTTTTTGGTGGTGTTCAGGGGGTGCGTGGCCTAGTAAGTTTGATCGGTAGTCTGGTTTTGATTTTATATATTTTATTACCATCTATTTTAAATGGTTATTCACCAATTCTAGTAACAATTGGTGTCTCATCTCTTATCATTGTATTAGGTTCGTACATTACTCACGGTTTTAATAAGACTACTAGTTCGGCAGTTTTGGGCATGATCGTTACTGTTCTGTTTACCGGTTTTTTGGCTTTCTGGGCAGTTAAGCTTACTAAATTGAGCGGCTTTTCTTCAGACGAAGAAGTGTATTTGAATTTGAATGCTGGAGGGTCAATTGATATGGTGGGTCTTTTGTTCGGTGGAATAATAATTGGTTTACTCGGCGTGCTTTATGATAGTGCAATCGGTCAATCAATCTCTGTCGAAGAATTAAATCATGTAGCGCCGAATGCTCCAAGAAAGTTAATATACCGTCGAGCGATTAGAATTGGCCGAGAGCATATTGGCGCATTGGTCAATACTTTGGCCATTGCTTATGTGGGGGTGTCTTTGCCTTTGTTATTACTATTTTATACTTCAAATAACGATGGAATTATATCTTTAGCGGCAACTGTAAACAGAGAGATATTTGCTACAGAAATAGTTCGTATATTAATTGGTAGTATTGGCTTGATTTTAACTGTGCCAATAACGACCGCAATTTCAGTTTGGATGCTTTTACCTAAAAGAAGGGAAATAGATAAAGATTCTCTTAGTCGTGAAGTGCAGAAATTAGAACATTTTCACCATCATCATTAAAATTGGTATTCGCCATTTTTATAAATTACTTTCTGAGAACCATCTTTTAGGTAGGCGGTAATTATACGAGGGGTAGTAGAGATAATATCGGTATGGACAGAGGAATCATTATAACCTAATTTGGTCCACTGTTTTTTGTTTACCTTGCTTGGGTCGCCAGCATAGCAGTCGTGATAAGCATTACCCAGGGCTAGGTGTGTATTACCATTTGGTCCGCCAATATTTTCATCGTACAAAGTTTCAGCCATGAATTTAGTGATATGAGAGAAGCGTCGGTCGGTCATAGAAAATTCGCCAACCTTATCAGCGTTTTCAGTTGCAATCATTTCCTTTAACATCTTTTCGTTTTTAGTCGCTTTAGATTTTATAACACAACCATTCTTGAAAGCTAGTTCAATCCCTTCAATTAAATTACCATAGCGGTAAAGTGGTTGATTAAATTTTATAAAACCCTCAGTTCCACGCCAATCTGGGGAAGTGAATAACTCAAAACTTGGCACATTGCGACCGCTACCACCTTGCCATAATCTTTTTTCACCCATTTTAATCCATAAATCTACATCTGGTCCTTTTACATGTAATTTATCTATTGGCAGTTTGTTTAGCTTATTACGGTAACTCTCCAGATTTTTATAGACCTCCTTCCATTTGTTGATTGGGTCAGCTTCATTTAAGAAACACGCCTTGATGATTTGTTGCCAATATTCTTTAAGACTTAGGCCAGCTTCTTTGGCTAAGGCCTCAGTTCCATACAAAGCAATAGTCCAAGTAAATTTTCCAGCGTTTTCTTTTTTATTGCGCCACTCCATGTATGGTTTATAAGTCTTGCCACGGGCCATGAGTTTTTTGGGATCAATTTTTTGTAGAGCTCGAACGTCTGTATCTGCAATAATAAACACAGAGTGATCTATTTGCTTTACTAACCCCTCCAGATAGTGGTTTGGGAAAAAGTTTATCTGATCGTGATCGGTATAAAGATAAAAGTCTTGTTCGACATTGTATTCTGGTTCGTTTGATGGATTGTAATTTGAAATCACGTGGCCCCCAGCTTTCCAAACGGCCTTACGTAATTCCAAAAACAAAGGTTTACAAGATTCTTCACCACTAATCTGTACCACTTCACCTTTTTTGATACCTTTACCACCACCAAGGGCAAAGTTAACTAAAACATCAGCGTATTTTTCTAAAATAGCTTTTGGTGGGGTGTAGGTTTTTTTGTTCATAGATTTTAACTATATATTAAAGGGTATTTTAGGGCAATTATTTACACGTAAGGGGATATCGTGTCTGAATAGTTATCCACAGTTGACGGTGAACGCTCGTTCACCTATACTTAATATATATAAAGTATAGCACAAAAAATTATGAGCAAGATTTCATTAGAAAAAAAGATTCGCATCGAGTTAGATAAGTTAAACGATATTATCGATATGAAGATCATCCGCGGTTTACCATATCGCCGAGAGGCCTTACGCCATCGTTTCTTGCTTTACCGATTGAGCGACCTACACCGCTTGCCAAGATTCAATTCTAGTCGCTTTCAGCGTATGGTAAACGTAGTAGCTACTTTCTTGTTATAATATTATCATGATCGAAAACTATAAGAATAAAATAATTTCTTTTTACAAAAAGCATAAGCGTATGCCGGTCTATACTGAAATTATGTCTTTGGTCGGTTTTAAATCAAAAAACGCCGTAGCTAAATTGGTAGATAAGCTGATTGATCAGGGTGTATTAGATAAAGACGATAAAGGTAGGCTAATACCTAATAAAATGATAGGTGAGTTGCCGGTACTAGGTCTAGTAGAAGCTGGTTTTCCGACTATGGCCGAGGTGGACTTGCTTGATACTTTAAATATTGATGACTATCTGGTCGAGAATAAAGAGGAAACCTATTTACTTGAAGTAAAGGGCGATAGTATGATCGAAGCCGGTATTCAGGAGGGCGATATGGTGGTAGCCGAAAAACGTAGTACCGCTCGCGATGGTGATATTGTGATTGCTTTGGTCGATGGTGGCTGGACGATGAAATATTATCGTAATCGTAATGGAAAAGTTTTTCTTGAGCCAGCTAACGAGAGCTATAAAAATATTTATCCTGAGCATCAGCTGGATATTTATGCAGTTATTAAGGGGGTGATTCGTAAATATTAAACTGGCAGGATCACTCCTGCCAGTTTAGTTTAGTTATAATTCTTCTTTAGTGCCAAACTTGTAAATCTTTTTTGGTTTGGTTTCGTGATGAATTAAAATAAAATCTAATTCCACACCACCAGACGGTCCAGTTTTATTAGTATAAACCAACGTAAAGTTTTTTATTTCTAGATTAGTATAATGATCTAGAAAAATATATAAAACTTTTCGAACCATATCTTCGGTGGATAGCATGGGTATGCCAATTTCACTTTTCCAGTTCTTTAAAGAAATGGTGGTGAAATTACCATCACTTTTTCGGCCGCTGATAACGAATTGTTCAATTGCTTTCATTTGTCGTTTCTCTAACTCTTTATCCTCAGCGTTAAGATTCACACCAAAAACGATTATAGCCAAACATAATACCAACTTTTTCATACTCTTACCTTTCTGTTAATGAACTTTTTAAACCCGCGGTATCCTAGCAGAGTTTAAAGAGTTGTCTAACTGTGGATAAATCCAATCAAATCTGCTACACTGAAGGTAATGAATTTCGAACAAACTACATCGCCAGAATCTGAACATAAAAAATATCGTTTCGTTGTCTGTAACTTACAAAACGAGCCTGTTTTTGATGAGTATGCCGATTCCGAATCAGAGTTTCGAGAAATTTTTATGGAGAAGGTGGGAGAACCTTATAATCCAGAATTATATATTAAGTCTACAGTTAATAACGAGACAAATTAAAAAATGATTAGTTTGTTGGCTCAAATCGTTCAGTTTGATAATCTGGTGGAAAAAGCGATTTTGGGTTGGCGAGAGGAATTCTTCACTAAAATTTTCTTTTTTATAACTACTTTTGGTCACTGGCTGGCAATCGTTATCTTGTTTTTAGTTTGTGCGGCAGTTTGGATGCGTCGAGGCTATAAGGATTATGTCTTATCGCTCGCTATTATTTTACTTGGTAGTGGAGCAATGGCTGTTGGTATAAAAGAATTAGTAGATCGCGCTCGGCCAGATACTAATTTTTCTCTTTATACTGAAACTGGCGCTTCTTTTCCTAGTGCTCATTCAGCTTTAGCGATGGCTTTATTTGGTTATGTGGTTTACCGGGTTTACAAGTCAAACTTACTTGGTTTTAGCAAGTATTTAATAATTGCTTTACTTGTTGTTTTAATAGTTGCCGTTGGCTTTAGTCGGCTTTATTTAGGAGTTCATTACTTTAGTGATGTGATTGGTGGTTATTTAATCGGCCTATTCTGGGTCTTAAGTATTTCTTATTTAGCTAAGAAATAATTGGTTCTAAACTTGTTTTAGCTTCTGTTTTACCAATAACTTGGAAATCTATTTTTTTACCACCAGTTAATTTACCGCGAATAATTAAGTCTGATAGATGGTCTTCGACGGTGTTTTGAATTAGACGGTTCATTGGTCGAGCTCCAAATGATGGATTATAACCGTGCTTAACAGTGAAATCTAAAAGTTGACGGGAAATATTCAAAGTTATTCCTTTTTCAGCTAGACGATTGGCTACTTTCTTAAGCATTAATTTGGATATTTCAAGCAAATTTTCTTTAGTTAAAGGGTGGAAGATTATCGTACCATCGAAACGGTTGATTAACTCCGGTCTTAATATGCCATCAGCGACAATTTTAGAAATTATGGCATCGCTGTGTTGTTCGAGATTCTCGTTATTATTGGTTAGACGGAATATCTCTTCGGCTCCGGCGTTTGAAGTAGCAATAAAGATAATATTGCGAGCCATCACTTTTTTACTGAAGGCATCGGTGAAATAGCCTTCGTCAAGAATTTGAAGGAACAAGTTCATCACCTCTTTGTGAGTCTTTTCAAATTCATCAAGTAATAAAACGCCGTAAGGATGGTCGGTTAGTAAATTAGCTAAAACGCCTGGGGTGTTGGTTGAGGTGTCACCAATTAATCTAGCCAAAGATTCTTTACCTTGATATTCAGACATGTCTAAGCGTAATAAATTGTCTTCATCACCAAAAAAGACACTAGCTAAAGCCTTAGCAGTCTCGGTTTTACCAACACCAGTTGGTCCAAGGAAGAGGAAGGAACCAATTGGTCGTTTTTCATTACGAATACCGGCTCGGTTACGTCGAATGGCGCTCGAGATGGCAAACACCGCCTCTCTTTGGGCTACTACACGCTTCATTAAAAGAGTTTCTAGGTTAAGTAATTTATCTTTTTCGATATCAGTAACCGCTCCAGTGGGTATATTTGTCTTCTCGCTAATATAACGCAAGATATCTTCTCGATCGATAATATTTAAATTTTGAGAATTAGCCCAAGGCGATATTTCGGCTAATAGATCTTGAGCTTTATCTGAAGTTACGCCGTTAGGGAAGTAATATTCAGCACTCTTGGCAATTTCTGCTACAGCCGGGTAAGTGTAGTAAACCTGATATTTTTTCTCGGCTACCAAGACTTCTCGACTAATAGTTTTTACTATATCGATATCACTTAAGGCTCTAGTGGTAATAACTTCAAACTGAGTCATTAAGCTTTTATCTTTCTCGATTAAGGTGTGAAAGAATTCACTGTCAGCTAAGGCAATGATTTTACCGCCGACTGTAGATAGGTAAGGAGCCAATATTTCGTTTAGATTTATATTGAAGTGTTTAGCTTGAAGTATTAGATGTGGTAAATTATCAATCGCTAAAATAATATTTCCAGCTCTTTCGGCTTCGGTGAAAATAGTATTAATTTTTTCTTCAAAATCACTAGCATCAACGCAAGCTGAAGCTAATTTTTGAGTTAGAAGTAAGAGGATTTTTTCTTCAGTTAATTGTTTGGTCAAGGCCCAAAGTACCTCCATTTTTTCTTGGCCTGGGTTTCCCACAATTAAAGCGTTAGTGCCTCTTGTACGATTTAAGACGGCCTGTAGTTGAGTTAATTCTCTTGTGCGATTCCCTAGATTTATAGCTTCTGAATTAGCTTCGGTATCCTGTTTAATATCTCGACTAAAACGACTAAGTAAATAAGTGCGACCAAAAGACCAATCGGCGGCAACACCAGGAATTTTAGCTAGTTTTTCTGGTCGCCACCATTGCCAATCATAAGCTTCGGCTTCAATTTGGTAGATTACCCAATCTACGGTTTCTTGTAATTCTTTTTGATCAATACCGTGCTTATCAAGTAAAGTTCTTAAGTCTGCATAATTGTCATAGATAAAATTTATGACAGTAGAAACTTTTACGATTTCAGTAGTTTCTGTATTAAAAACTGGTGGATTTTCGATACTCTTTTGTTTTTCTAGTAGAGCCTTTATCTCATTTTCTTTAATACCTAAACGCAGCAAGATTTTTTGGCCAACTCGTTTGGAGGTAAGTAGGGCCGTTAGTAAATTGTCATTTTTAGCGCGACGGAGAAGGCGTCCAGCTGAAAAAGTATAAGCTTCAATACTGGTGTAGCGATTTTTTTGTAAATATTCTGAATAGTAAATAGAAGCAAAATAGGCACCGAATATGATCATTAGAGAATGTAAACCAAAAGCGAGTAAGGCTAGCCCTATTAATTTTCTAAGAAGGGTGTCGGTGGAAATACTTAAACCGTAATTATCAGTGATTATGGCGAATATGATTACTACTGGAATAGAAAGGAGAATGTATTTAGTAACACGACGAATGATCCGACGTTTACGAGGGGTAAAGTAAAACTCCAAAACCAAAGCTGGATAAAGGTGGCTTTTTTTAAGAAAATTTTGAACCTTAGACATTGGAGGTAAAGATTAAATATAAACCACTACTAATAATTCCCAGAATTAAGAACGGTAGAACAAGCCATCCGATTATTAATACAGGCAAAAGTAAACAAAATAAGCCTAGCGCGAGTAAACTGATGATTAGTAGGCCAGCTCGCATAATCATACCAACGATACGAGCAATCAGGTTTACTAAAAAAGTTAAAAGATAATCCTTAAAACTAAAAGACTTTGGATAGGGATCACTCATCCTTTTCCAGGTATCAAAGAAATTTTTAATCAGATAAGAGACAGAAAAGAATTGAAAGATAAAGACGAGGAAATTTTGCCAAATATCAAATAAGGATCTCAAACCGCGAGTGTAATGCCAATGGAAATAACCTAAACAGATGACCAATATTTTCATGGTTATAATTATATAATAGATTAGCAAATTATGATATAATCGGTCTAATGATCAAAAAAGCCATACTCATGATCGTGTTGATATTTTGGGCTAACACAATGACGGCCAAGGCTTTTGTTATTGATACTGATATTGTAGCTAATCTTTTTTATAAGACAGCTGATGTCTTAGTGGCCAAGACTATTAATTTAGTTGATTATTTGAAAGATAAATTAAACGATCCAAATAACTATAAAGACTGGGCTAAGCTTGATGATTTTAAATTTAGTTTACCGACTCAAATTACTTCTACTAGTACCAAAGCGGTGGGTGATGATCCGATTAAGGTGACTGAGACAGTCCGTCCAGAAGTAGTTAAATTACAACAGGAAGTAAGGCCGGTGCCGGTAACTGTTCCTGTGCCAGCCCCAGAGATGCAGACCGGTATTTTAAAATTCACTAATGAAGAACGAGTAAATACCGGCTTGAAACCACTAGCAAAAAACGTTCTATTAGATAAAGTGGCCGAATTGCGCTTGAAGGATTTATTTTCTAAACAATACTTTGCTCACGAATCGCCAACTGGAGAGACCGCGGCCGAGGTGACTAAACAAATTGGTTACGAGTATAAAATAATTGGTGAGAATCTAGCTTTGGGCACATTTGATGGTGATAAAGGTATTGTGAAGGCTTGGATGGCTAGCCCTGGACATCGAGCTAATATAATTAATTCGCAGTATCTTGAATTAGGAGTAGCTCAAGCTCGAGGTGATTTTAAAGGTGATACTGTTACTATAGCTGTTCAAATCTTTGGTAGTTCGTCTAAATCTTGCGCTAAACCAAACACTAATACCCAAGCCTTAATCATTAGTTCTACTGATTCGATCAAAAAGATGCAGGCTCAAGCCAAAGTAATGTATGACCAATTAGCCGAAATCAAGAATAACGTTAATTTGGATGTGGCTTATTATAATCAAAAAGTGCAAGAATATAACGTCTTTGCTAAAAATATAAATGAAGCAATTTCCGCTTTAAAGATTATGGCCGACCAGTATAATTTACAAGTTAAACAATATAACTTATGTATTTCATAATTTTAATTTTAGGTTTTTGTGTGAGTTATTTTTTAGTGGGAAGATTTTTTGCTCTATTTTTTCAAACTAATATTAATTACCGTCGTGATCAAAAGAATATTTTTAGGTCTTTAGCTATTTTGATAGTTGGAAGTATTTTAGTTTATTTTTGGTCTGAAAGTTTTCAGAATATTGAAATTGGTAATCGGATTTTACACGGTGTAGGTGGCGGGGTAATGGCTTTTTTGATGTGTTTCCTGTCTGCTTTAGACCATCGAGTTCAGATGACGAAAACCCAATTCTTTATTTTAAGTGCTTTGATCGTGACTGCTTTAGGGGTAGTAAATGAAGTGGTGGAGTTTGCTCTGCAATATTATTTTGATATTCAAACAGCTCCACATATCTATGATACCTGGTTTGATTTGATCAGTAATTCATCTGGCCTACTTATGGCTGGTGCAGTTTTTACGCCGTTTGTTAGTCAATTAAACGAAAAGGAGCGTTCTTAATTATTTCAATAATTTCTTCTTCTTCCTCGACGACTTTATATAGCTGAGTGTCTGCTCTATCAATATTGTGTTCATCTTCAAGTAACTCTTTTTCAATAGTCTTAAGAAGTGGTTGCCAGAAATCTTTACCAACTAAAACTACTGGTACTTTAGGAATTTTACCAGTTTGAATCAGGGTTAATATTTCGAATAATTCATCCATAGTACCAAAACCACCAGGATAATACACATAAGTTTCTGCGGAAAAGAAAAGGAGTGTTTTACGACTAAAGAAATATTCAAATTCTACAGCTTCGGTTAAGTAAGGGTTTAATTGTTGTTCGGCTGGCAATTTAATACCAAAACCGATGGATTCACCGTTAGCTTCGAAAGCTCCTTTATTGGCTGCCTCCATAATACCTGGACCACCACCAGTGACTACCGCATAATTTAGTTCGGTAGCAATTAAGCGACCAAGTTTCTCAGCTTTTTTGTAGTATGGATGATGTGGTTTGGTTCGAGCAGAACCAAGGACGCTAACTGATCGAGGGTATTTTTTAATTAATTCATAACCACGAACAAACTCTTTGTCGGCTACACTCATCTTTTGTTTTAAAACTTTTTCTAATTGATTTAGGGTGAGTGGTTCGTTCTTGGTTGAAGCTACTTTTGAGCTAAAAATATTTTTGAAATTCATAGGGTGGATTATAACACAGAATCGTGTATTATAGGAATGTGTCTTTAGAATTTAAGATTGAAAAGAAACTCGAAGATAAACTTGGTCGAGTGGGGGAAATAAAAACTGCTCATGGGGTAATCGAAACACCTGCTTTTGTGGTAGTGGGAACAAAAGCGACTGTTAAATCTTTGAATCCTGATCAAGTAAAAGAAGCTGGTGCTCAAGTGGTATTAGCTAATACGTATCACCTTTATCTACAGCCAGGGGATGAAACCGTAAAAAACCTTGGCGGTCTTGGTAAAATGATGAATTGGTCTGGACCGACTATGACGGATTCTGGTGGTTTCCAAGTCTTCTCACTTGGCGCGGCTTATAAAAAGGGAATTTCTAAGGTGATTCAGCAGACCGATCCGAACATGCTAATTCCGGAAAGATTTGATGATAGTGACGCCCCGCGTTTGGCGAAAATAGGTAATGATGGCGTGTCTTTTACTTCACATTTGGATGGTTCAATTCATTATATTACACCTGAGAAATCCATTCAGATTCAGCATAATTTGGGCGCTGACATTATCTTTGCTTTCGATGAATGCACTTCACCCGCCGAAGATTTTAAATATCAAAATGAGGCATTGGACCGCACTCACGCTTGGGCTTTGCGCTCACTTTCTGAGCACGTAAAATTAAATACAACTGGCAATGTTTCTCTTTTTGGTATCGTGCAGGGTGGTAGGGAAGAAGAGCTTCGTAAAAAGTCTGCTAAAGTAATTTCGGATCTAGAATTTGAAGGAAAGAAGTTTGACGGCTTCGGTATCGGTGGTTCATTTGCGAAAGAAGATATGTCTACTGCCGTAAAGTGGGTGAATGAAATTTTACCCGAGGAGAAACCTCGGCATTTACTCGGCATCGGTGAACCCGAAGATTTATTTATGGGGATTGAAAATGGTGTAGATTTATTCGATTGCGTTTTACCAACCCGCCTCGGCCGTAATGGTACGATTTATACTAAGTCTGGGAAAATTCATATTATGAATGCGGAGTTTCGCACTCAAAATAGTCCAATCGAATCAGACTGTTCCTGCTATACTTGTAAGAATTATTCCAAAGGCTATATCTCACATTTATTCCGCGGTAAAGAAATGCTGGCCGGTACTCTCGCCTCTATTCACAATGTCCACTTCCTTGTAAACCTCGTCAAAAATATCCGTCAGTCAATTTTGGATGGAAATTTTGAGGAGTTTAAATTTTCGTTCCTGTCTAATTATAAAAAGTAAAGACCTCCCTCAGTCCCTCCTTAGAAAGGAAGGGGAGGTGAACTCCAATTACGAGATCTTTACTACTTACTTACTATTATACACCCTATTACTTTATTTGTCAATACCCTAGAAAAGGCTTTATTTTTATGATATAAATAGTTTATAAATGAACGAATTCAAGCTCAAAGCCGAATATAAGCCAGCGGGGGATCAGCCGAAAGCGATAGAACAATTGGTGGCTGGGGTAAAGAAGGGTCTCGATAAGCAGACTCTTTTGGGCGTGACCGGATCCGGTAAAACTTTTACAATTGCCAACGTTATCCAGCAGGTACAAAGACCAACCTTGGTGATTGCCCATAACAAAACCTTGGCGGCGCAGTTGGCCAACGAATACCGTGAATTTTTTCCAGACAATGCGGTGCATTATTTCGTTTCTTATTACGATTACTACCAGCCGGAAGCTTACATTCCGGTGACCGATACCTATATTGAGAAAGAGGCGATGATCAATGAAGAAATTGACCGCCTCCGCCACGCTTCAACCCAGGCCTTATTAACCCGCAAGGACGTAATTATTGTGGCATCTGTCTCTTGTATTTATGGTTTAGGTTCACCGGCGGAGTATGAAAAAGTAAACCTAAAGTTGTCGGTTGGTTTAAAAGCTGATCGCGCTGAGCTGATCCGTAAACTAATCAACATTCATTTCGAGAGAACCAATGCCGATCTAAACCCTGGTCAATTTCGAGCTTTAGGTAATGCGATCGAAATTATGCCAGTAAACGAAAAAGTAATTTATCGCCTTGGTTTAGGTGTAGACAGTATTGAAAGTGTGTCAAAAATAGATGCTGTTACGCGCCGAATTATTTCTGAAGAGCAAAGCTTCTTCTTGTTTCCAGCTAAACATTTTATTACTAACGAAGATGAGAAGAAGAGAGCAATAGTAAGTATCCAAGCCGAGCTTGAAGAGCGATTAAAACAACTAAAAAAAGAAGGAAAAAATCTGGAAGCCGAAAGACTCAAACGTCGTACCAATTATGATTTATCTTTAATCAAAGAAGTTGGCTATTGCAACGGTATCGAAAATTATTCCCGTCATTTTTCTGGTAAAGCGCCGGGTGAACCACCAGATTCTCTTCTTGCTTATTTTCCTAAAGACTTTTTGTTGGTGATTGACGAATCGCACATGACTTTACCTCAACTGAACGGTATGTATGCTGGTGATGCTTCGCGTAAGAAAAACTTAGTGGATCATGGTTTTCGTTTACCTTCAGCTTGTGATAACCGACCGTTAAAATACCCAGAATTCCTAGAGCGAGTGGGGCAGACTATTTATACCTCAGCGACACCAGGCTCTTATGAACTAGAAAATAGTCAGCAAGTGGTAGAGCAGGTTATTCGCCCAACTGGTCTAACTGATCCAGAAGTGGAAGTGCGTGGCATTATTGAAAAAGGTGATTATCCAGGTCAAATTCAGGATTTCATTAAGCAAACTGAAAAAGTGGTAAAGGGTGGTGGCCGAGTGATTGCTACTACTTTAACCAAAAAGATGGCCGAGGACTTAAGTGAGTACCTAAAAGAAAGGGGAATTAAGGCTGAATATTTACACAGCGAGATTAAAACGATCGAACGAGTGCAGATCCTAACAGAATTTCGTCGTGGTAAATTTGATTGTTTGGTGGGGGTAAACCTATTGCGTGAGGGTTTAGATTTACCGGAAGTAGAATTTATTGGAATCTTGGATGCTGATAAGGAGGGTTTTTTACGTTCGGTTTCTTCATTGATTCAAATAATTGGCCGTGCTGCGCGAAATGTGAAAGGTGAAGTGATTCTATATGCTGATGTTTTAACTGAATCGATTAAAAAAGCCATATCTGAAACTAATCGTCGTCGAGAGATTCAGATAGCTTATAATAAAGCACATAATATTACACCGAAAACTATTATTAAAAATATCAAAGATATTATGGAAGAGCTAACCTCTGATCATAGTAAAGCGGTTGCAGCTCAACTGGCGATTGATAAAGAAATGATGGCCAAAAATCCTTTAAAATTAATTCGTGAAAAGGAAATTCAAATGAATGCTGCAGTGAAAATATTAGACTTTGAAACAGCTGCTATATTGCGCGATGAAATCGAAGCTTTAAAAAAGATAGGTGGAGCTGATTTAAAGAAAAAACAAAAAGATAAAGAAGAGAAAGTAGAGAAAGATAAAAAGTTCTTGGAAAAAAAGAAGCGTGATACAATAGTCTACAAGAAATTAAGAAATGGTAAGAAGTCGTGAAAAAGATATCGATCCAGACGAGATTTTCATGGATGCAAGTAACCTACCGAATTTCGACACGCATCAATTTGAAGGCCGTCTAGAGAAGGCGATTACTCAACGTACTTTATGGGTACTGGGTTCTTTTTTCTTGCTGGTTATTTTATTCTTCACTGCTCGCGTTTGGAATTTACAGATTACTAATGGTGAGACTTATTTTGCAAAAAGTGAGAATAATCGCTTACGCAATTCTTTAATTTTTGCCAAACGAGGCATCATTTACGATCGTAATAATACAGAGTTAGCTTGGAACACAGAAAATCAAGAAGAAAATTCCTACGATTTAAGGAAGTATATTGCTCTTGATGGTTTATCTCATCTTTTGGGTTATGTAAAGTATCCATCAAAAGATAAGTATGGTTTTTATTACAGTACTGTTTTTGATGGTAAAGATGGTTTAGAAAAATATTACAATAATTCTCTGTCTGGTGTTAATGGTAAAAGAATTGTAGAGGTAGATGCTTTAGGTAAAACTCAAAGTGAAAATATTATTCAGAAACCTAAAGATGGAGACAATCTAAAATTATCAATTGACGCTGAGTTACAATCTCATATATATGAAGAGATAAAATCTTTAGCTAAACGAGTTGGTTTCGTGGGTGGGGCGGGTGTTATAATGGATGTAAACACCGGTGAAATACTAACCTTAACTAGCTATCCAGAATATAATTCTCAGATTTTGACTGACGGTAAAGATACCAAGACTATCAATTATTATTTAAATGATAAAAATAAGCCATTTCTGAATAGAGTTATTGATGGTTTGTATACCCCTGGTTCAACAGTGAAACCTTTTATGGCTTTTGCAGCTCTGAGCGAAAAGATTATTGATCCATTTAAAAATATTCTAAGTACTGGTTCTATTTCTATTCCAAACCCATACGATCCAGATAAGCCAACTATTTTTAGAGACTGGAAGGCTCATGGTTATACAGATATGCGCAAGGCAATTGCTGTTTCTTCAGATGTTTATTTTTATGCGGTTGGTGGTGGTTATGATGATCAGAAAGGTTTGGGTATAGTGATTATAGATGAGTATATGAAGATGTTTGGTTTTGGTGAGGCTGTTCCTTTAACTAAATTTGATCAAGAAAATAATATTACTCTTTTTTCTGGTCCTTCTGGGGTTATTCCAACACCAGAATGGAAGAAAGAAACTTTTAACGGCGAGGATTGGCGTATTGGAAATACCTACCATACATCAATTGGACAGTATGGCTTTCAGGTCTCACCTCTTCAGATGGTGCGGGCGGTCGCTGCGATAGCTAATGGAGGTAGTTTACTGGCTCCATCAATATTGTTTAATGAAACTAGGGAAATTAAGGATGTTGACCGAGTGAATCTTGGTTTAAATGAGACTGATTTAAAAATTGTGAAAGAGGGAATGAGGGACAGTGTTAACAAAGATTATGGTGTAGCCAAGGGTTTACATAGTAAGGAATACACTGTCGCTGCCAAAACGGGTACGGCCGAACTTGGCGAATTGAAACAATTTGTTAATTCTTGGATTACTGGCTTTTTCCCTTATGAAAATCCCAAATATGCTTTTGTGATTATTATGGAACGCGGTCCGGTTGCTAACACGACTGGTGCAGTTTATGTAATGCGTCAGACTTTAGATTGGATGGCGGCTAATGAGCCAGAATATCTCAAGTAGAATCTTTGCTTTTTTGGTCTAAAAATGGTATGATTTCGACACTATCAATTAATTATATTTACTATGAAAGAGGAAAGAGAATACTTAACGAAAGAGAAATTCGAACAACTTAAACACGAACTTGAAGATCTGAAAACTGTTAAGCGTAAGGAGGTAGCGGAAAGCTTGGATTACGCTCGTGCTCTAGGTGATCTATCTGAAAACGCTGAATACCACGAAGCTCGCGAAATGCAGGCTAATATTGAAGATCGTATTGCTAAACTCGAATCTCTTTTGAAGAACACCACAATTGTATCCGATGAAAGTGTTCACGGTGATTATGTGCGTATTGGTTCAGCTGTAACGATTGAAAAAGAAGGTACCAAAGAACAGAAAAAATATAAAATCGTTGGTTCTGAAGAAGCTGACATGCTTGGAGGTAAATTATCTAATCGCTCGCCTTTGGGTGCGGCAATTCTTGGCAAAAAGATTGGTGAATCTTTCTCTTTCTCTTCACCTGTTGGTAAAATGACCTATAAGATTATCAAAATCGATTAATTTAAATGGCTATATTTGACGAAATTAGACAAGCTCGTCTCGATAAATTAAACACCTTAAAAAATAAGGGTCTTAATCCTTATCCTGCTAAGACCCAAAAAGAATACGAACTTAGAGATGTAATTGCTAATTTCGAAAGCTTAGCTCAAAAAGAATTAGTAACTTTGGCTGGGCGAGTGATGGCTATTCGCGGTCAAGGTGGTTTGATTTTCTTTAATCTAAATGATGGTACAGCTACTTTTCAAGGTTTACTAAAGAGAGATGCAATGGAGGCCGAGGTCTTTGATCTATTTGTAAACACCGTAGATGTTGGTGACTTTGTTGAAATTTCTGGAAAACTTTTTATCACACAAAAAGGCCAAAAGACTTTACAAGTATCTGCTTGGGCGATGTTAACAAAAACTTTGCGACCCTTACCAGACAAGTGGGATGGCTTACAAGATATTGAAGAGCGTTTTCGAAAACGTTACTTGGATATTTTGATGAATCCAGAATTGAAAAGTATTTTTGAAAAGAAAGCTAAATTTTGGAACGCTACTCGAAATTTTCTAACCAAAGAAGGTTTCTTAGAAGTAGAAACTCCAACCCTAGAAGTTACCACTGGCGGAGCAGAAGCTCGACCATTCAAAACTCACCACAATGATTTTGATTTGGATGTTTTTCTTCGTATCTCTGTTGGTGAGTTGTGGCAGAAAAGATTACTAGCCGCCGGTTTTTCAAAAGTTTTTGAAATTGGCCGCGTCTATCGTAATGAAGGTTCTAGTCCAGAACATACTCAAGAATTCACTAACTTAGAATTCTACGCTGGTTATATGGATTATGAACAGGGTATTTCTCTAACCGAACGTTTACTAAAAGAAGTAATCAGCCAGACTTTTGATACCTTAGAGTTCACTATTCGTGATCAAAAAGTAAATTTTGCTGGTCAGTGGGAAAGAATATCTTATGTTGAGACCGTTAAGAAAATGCTTGGAATTGATGTTTTAACTGCCACTGAGTCTGAAATGCAAAGTAAATTAGATACATTAGGTGTAAAATATGAAGGGAATAACCGTGAGCGTCTTACTGATTCACTCTGGAAAGTCTGCCGAAAACAAATCATGGGCCCAGTTTGGTTGGTGGATGTACCTAAATTAGTTTCACCTTTGGCAAAGACTAAACCAGAGAATCCGCTTTTGACCGAAAGAGTACAGTTGATTGTTGCGGGAGCTGAGGTCACTAATGGTTTCTCTGAGCTAAATGATCCTGTTGATCAAGCTTCACGTTTTGCTACTCAACAGGAATTGATTGCTCGTGGGGACGAGGAGGCAATGATGAGTGATGATGAGTTTGTCGAGATGCTTGAATATGGTATGCCTCCAGCTTTTGGTTTTGGTATGGGTGGTGATCGTCTCTTCTCATTCCTTGTTGGTAAACCTCTCCGCGAAACTCAACTTTTCCCACTAATGCGACCAAAGAAAGACTAAATATTAGAGCCCCGAAAGGGGCTTTTTTGTTGGTCTAAGAAAGCCGAAAGTTATCCACAGTTTTGTGGGTTTTTTGTTTGTATAGTGGGATGAAGTGTTATAAAATAGTAATCAAGTGGGATGAAGTGGTATAAATAAAAAAACATGTTAATCGGTGAATACATTCACACAATAGACGACAAAAAAAGACTTTCTTTGCCTGTAAAATTTCGCAAAGAAATGGGAAAAAAAATTGTCATTACTTCTGGTCTAGATAACTGTCTTTTTATTTTTACAATGGGTCAATGGAAAACTATTTCCGCTAAATTATCTGAGGGAAACATGTTGAGCGCGGATAATCGAAGTTTTAACCGTTACATGTTTGGTTCAGCAACTGAGGTAGAAGTAGATTCTTTAGGTCGAATGTTGGTTCCAGAGTTTCTAGTCGAGCGGGCAAACCTAAAAGGCAAAGTAGCCTTGGTTGGTGTGCAAGATCGAGTGGAAATTTGGAATGAAGCGGCATGGCAAGCTTACAAACAGGTGGTAGAAAAGGAAGCAGACCAATTGGCTGAAAAGCTTAGTAATGCCGGTATACGCTAAATGATCCACGAAACAGTACTTTTACATGAGACAGTAGACGGGCTAGATCTAAAAGCGGGATCGATCGTTTTTGACGGTACGCTTGGCGGTGGTGGTCACAGTGCTTATATTGCCGAAAAATTCGGTCGAACTGTAAAAATTATCGGTACTGACCGAGATGCCGAAGCAATTAATCGAGTGACCGAACGTTTGAATAAATTAAATGCTGATTTCACTTTAGTCTTATCTGATTTTCGAATGATCGATCAAGTATTGGTCGATCAGAAAATTGAGAGTGTAGATGGTGTCATCTTAGATCTTGGTTTAAGCTCTAATCAGTTAGATGAAAGCGGTCGTGGTTTCTCTTTTAAAAATGATGAACCATTAATGATGACCTTTGCCGCTCCAGATTCCAATCCGACAATCACCGCTGAAGTGATTGTAAATAAGTGGTCAGAAGAAACCTTAGCCGACATTATCTATGCTTACGGAGATGAACGTTATGCCCGTCGAATTGCCAAGAGAATCGTTGAAGCTAGAGCTGAAGCACCGATTACTACTACTCATCAATTGGTAGAAGTGATTCGTCAGGCTGTTCCAGGCTTCGCTCGTTTTGGCAAGATTCATTTTGCCACCAAGACTTTTCAAGCGCTAAGAATTGCCACTAACGATGAACTTGGAGCTTTAAGAGAGGTTCTAGATAAAGCCTTTGAGAGACTGAAAGCGGGTGGGCGAATGTCGATCATTTCTTTCCATAGTGGGGAAGATAAGATCGTTAAAAATTTTTTTAGAGATAAAGCAAATAATAATGAAGGTAGATTGATAACGAAAAAGCCAATTGCCCCAACAGAAGAAGAAATAAATAAAAATCCAAGATCGCGCAGTGCAAAATTAAGAATTTTAGAAAAAAACAATGACAACCATTAAAACACAAGTAAATAATATCCAAGAGTCCAAGATTTTTGTCTGGACACTTGTAGCGGCTATCTTTTGTGGTATTTTTACATATGGTTACATGGTTCGTTCGGCTATTGTAAATGTAGTTGAGCGTGAAAATATTGAAAGACAGATTCAGACTCTTAATTCTCGAGTTCTTGAACTGGAAGATTCATATGTAAAAATTAAAAATAAAGTGACTTTAGAGTCAGCTCATGGTGATGGTTTTGTTAGTGTAAATAGTCCAATTTTTGTTTCAGCTTCAGCTAATACCTCAGCTGGTTTGTCGGTCAATATTCGTTAATTTTTATGATTCGTCTCCGCCTCATCTTCATTGGTTTGGTGGCCGTCGCGCTAATTCTGATTATACGTCTCTATTTCATACAGGTTGTTCATAGTCAGGAATATATTGATAGAGCCGATCGTCAGTATGTTTCTCCAAGTACTAAGATTTTTGATCGAGGTGCTATTTTATTTCAAAATAAGGATAACTCTTTATTGTCTGCGGCCTCACTTTCGACTGGTTATGTGGTTTCTTTAAATCCACAGAAAATAATTGATCCAGAGGCGGTCCTTGCTGGTTTAAGGCAGTACATTTTAATTGAGCCAGAGACTTTTTATGCGAAGATATCTAGAAAAAATAGCCAATATGAAAAGGTTGCCGATAAACTCAATGAGGAAACGATCAAGAAAATACAAGCTTTAAAATTACCTGGCGTAGAAATTACTAAAATGCGTTGGCGTTATTATCCAGGAGATGATTTGTCCTCTAGGGTAATTGGTTTTGTCGGTTATGATAAGGATAGTAATCTAGTTGGTCGTTATGGTTTGGAAAAATACTATGAGGACACTTTATCACGTAAGGATAGTAAATTATACGTAAACTTTTTTGCGGAGATATTTTCTGATATAAATCAGGTGATTGAAAACGATACTCATCGTCAAGGGGATATCATCCTATCTATCGAACCAACCGTTCAAAACTTTTTAGAAGATGAGTTAGCAAAGATTGAGGCTGATTATCATAGTAAATTGACTGGCGGTATTATTGTTGATCCTATGACCGGTGAAATCTATGCTATGGGAATAAATCCGACATTTGACTTAAATAATTTTAATCTAGTTACTGATATTAGTGTTTTTAATAACCCCTTAGTTGAGGGGGTTTATGAATTAGGATCGATTATAAAACCTTTAACGGTCGCTGCGGGTTTGGATGCTGGAGTAATTACAGCCAACACTACTTATGAAGATAAAGGTTCTTTAACTTTAGACGGTTATACAATCTATAATCACGATAAAAAAGCACATGGTGTAGTTGATATGCAACAAGTCTTAAATCGATCATTAAATCTTGGGGTATCTTTTGTGGTTAATCGATTAGGAAACGATCGTTTTGCTGATTACTTTAGAAAGTTTGGCTTAGATGAGGAAACTGGTATTGATTTGCCAGGCGAAAATCATGGTCGTTTAGACAACTTCAATAATCCTCGTGATATCGAGTATGCTACTGCTTCTTTTGGTCAAGGTATTTCCTTGACGCCAATCGGTACAGTCCGAGCTCTATCGGCTTTAGCAAACGGTGGTAAATTAATCACTCCCCATATTGTAAAAAGGATTAATTATACAAATGGTTTGTTTAATAATGTCTCGTACGCCGGCCAGGCTCGTCAGGTTCTGAAAAAAACTACTTCAGAAGAGATTTCACGGATGTTAGTCGGGGTAGTAGACAAGGCTTTGGCTAATGGTACCATGATGTTGCCACGTTACAGTGTGGCGGCTAAAACCGGTACTGCACAGATGGCTAAACCAGGCGGCGGGTACTATGAAGATAAATTCTTGCACTCTTTCTTCGGTTATTTTCCAGCTTACAATCCACGTTTTTTAGTTTTCTTGTATACAATAGAACCACAAGGTGTTAGTTTTGCTTCACAGACACTAACTAATCCATTTATGAATATTGTGAAGTTTCTTATTAATTATTATAATATTGCACCTGACCGCTAATATGAAAAACTTACTTAAAAATATAATCAGTCTAATATTGGAATGGGAAGCTAGGCTTATTCTGAAAAAATATAAACCTAGGGTTGTTGCTGTTACGGGAAATGTGGGAAAAACTTCGACTAAAGATGCAATCTATACAGTAATGGCAGATAGTTTCCATGTTCGCAAAAGTGAAAAAAGCTTTAATAGTGATATCGGTGTACCTTTAACTATACTTGGTTGTGCCAATGCTTGGAATAATCCATTAAAATGGGTTCAAAATATTTTAGTTGGTCTAGAATTAATTTTACTAAAGAAAAAATATCCAGATTGGCTGGTTTTAGAGGTTGGAGCAGATCGACCAGGTGATATTGCAAAGATCTCTGCTTGGCTTAAACCAGATGTGGTGGTGGTTACTAAATTTGCTGAAGTACCGGTACATATTGAATATTTTAAATCGCGAGCAGCTCTAATTGCTGAGAAGGGTAAGTTGGTGGAGGCTTTAAAGCATGATGGTACCTTGGTGTTAAACAGTGACGATGTTGATGTTTATGCTTTCCGTCAAAAAGTGCCTAATAAAATGATTTCTTATGGTCAATTAGGTGATGCAGTGGTTCGAGCAACTAATTATTCAATTTATAATCAAGAAGGATTAGCGATACCGGCAGGTATTACTTTTAAAGTAGAATATCAAGGTAATTGTGTACCAATAAAATTACCAAATACTTTGGGGCTGCCAAATATTTATGCGGCGTTGGCTGCAATTAGTGTTGGTTTAAGCTTAGGTTTAAACTTGGTCCAATGCAGTGCTAGTTTAATGAATTTTATACCACCACGTGGTCGTATGAATTTATTAAAAGGTATTTTAGAAACTTATATTATTGATGATACTTATAATGCTTCGCCTGTGGCTGTGAAGGCTGCCTTGGACACCCTAAAAGAGTTACAAGTCTCAGGTCGCAAGATTGCTGTACTCGGAGATATGTTGGAATTAGGCAAACATTCTCATGAGGCCCATGAGTCTATTGGTAAAGAAGCTGCTACATCTTGTGATCTATTAATCACAGTTGGTTTACGTTCTCGCGATACAGCGACCAGTGCCTTAGAAAACGGTTTGAGTGAAAAGAAAGTTTTACAGTTTGATGACTCAATTGAGGCTGGTAAGTATTTAAAAAACATTTTAAAAACTGGCGACGTGGTCTTGGTTAAGGGTTCGCAATCCATCAGAATGGAAAGAATAGTAAAAGAAATTATGGCCGAGATTGATAGAGCCGAAGAACTTTTAGTTCGTCAGGATGATGAGTGGAAGAAGCGCTAAGCTTCTGATATAATTTCAGTATGGATACAAAAAATAATTATGCGGTTCCTTTAGCAATCGTCTTGGCTGGAGTTATTATCGCCGGTGCCATTTATTTTGGTGATAGCACACCGGTAAAACCAACAGTGCCAAAGGTGGTCAATAAAAGTTTAGAACAAATTCGTCCAATTACAGATTCTGATCATATCCGTGGTAACCCTAACGCCGAATTATTTATTGTGGAATATACTGACACTGAATGTCCTTTTTGTGTGCGTTTTCATCAAACGATGAAACAGGTGATGAATATTTATGGTAAGGAGGGTAAAGTAGCTTGGGTCTATCGTCATTTCCCATTGGAATCACTTCACCCGAAAGCTTTTCAGGAATCTGTAGCTTTAGAGTGTGCCAATGAAGTTGGTGGTAATGATAAATTTTGGGCTTATGTAGATCGTCTGTATGAAACCACTCCAGCCAATAATGGTCTAGATCCAGCTGAATTACCCAAAATTGCGGCTTATGTTGGTTTAGATGTGTCTAAATTTAATACCTGTCTATCAAGTGGTCGTTATGATGAAAAAATTCGAGCGGATATTGAAAACGCTCAAGCGACTGGCGGAGCAGGTACACCTTGGAGTATAATTATTAGTAAGGATGGCACCAAGACAGCGATAAATGGTGCTCAACCGTATGCTGCGGTCAAGCAAACGATTGATGCTTTATTAAAATAATTTAATAAAAAGATGAGAATCAACGAAAAAGGTACGAATATTGAATTGTCAGCCAATATCCGAGACTATCTTTACAAAAAATTAGCACATATTGAAAAATTTGTTAATCCTAATGATGAGAGTGCAATTTGTGATGTAGAGATTGGTAAGACTACAAACCATCATAAAAATGGAGATATTTTTAGAACTGAAATTAATCTACATTTAAAAGGCAAAAGTTTTAGAGTAGTAGCTGAAAAAGACGATTTATTCGCTTCGATTGATGTAGCTCAAGATGATATGACCAGAGAGATTCAGTCAAATAAAGATAAAAAAATTAGTCTAATGCGACGCGGCGGGGCTAAAGTTAAGAATATGATTAAGGGGCTTTGGAACAGATAATGAAGAATTTAATTAATCCTAGTCTAATCTTCTATATATTTATTCTGATAGGAATATTTTTCCTTGTTGGTTTTGTGTCAGAAGATAGATCGGCTAATACAATAAAAATTATGAAAGCTCAAACTCAAACTGTGGTTTTAGAGACAAACCTTGGTAATATCGAAATTTCTTTACAGGCCGATCAAGCTCCTAAGACAGTAGATAATTTTGTTAAATTATCTAAAAGTGGATTCTATGATAATACAAAATTCCATCGCGTTATCAAGGGTTTTATGATTCAAGGTGGCGATCCTTATAGTAAGGGTGAAGATACTAGTGTTTATGGTACTGGTGGTCCTGGTTATAAATTTGCCGATGAGCCAAATGATTTACCAATGGTAAAAGGAATGGTGGCAATGGCTAATTCTGGCCCGAACACTAATGGTAGTCAATTTTTTATTATTACCGCCGCGACCACTCCTTGGTTAGTTGGTCACCATACGGTTTTTGGTCAGGTTATTTCTGGTATGGATGTAGTAGAAAAAATCGAAAATCTTAAGACGAATGATCGTGATTTACCAATTTCACCAGCTATTATCTTGAAGGCGAGTGTGAAGTAAATTTACTTTAAACCACGCAAGAAATCCTGATAATCCATTTCTTTTTTACCTTCAGGCAGCACTCTCTTGATTAGGAGGGTGCTGTTTTCATAATCGGCGTCTTTGACTATAACGCGAGTTTTACCAACAAAAAAGTAAGCGTTCGGCCACATGCTGTAAGCTTGGATTTTGCGAAAGTTAGTAAACGGATCTCCATTTTCTAGATCAATCAAACCATCAACCTTTTGGATTTTCTTTGTAAAAGTAGCTTGAGTGTGATTTTGTTCTGTGGCTTTGGCTGTACCACTTTCAATTTTAGGTAAAGTTTCGATAAAAAGTTTAACGCCAACTTTGGCACAGATTTTTTTTAGTTCTTCTAATTTAGGCCACTGAATAATTTGAATTTTTTCTTGAGCGAAAATCGGGCCGTGATCCATTTTTTCATCTAGTTTCATTAAACTGACACCAAAATTTTGCTCATTGTTTATAATCTGTTCTTGTAATGGCGAAGGGCCACGGTATTTTGGTAGAAGTGAAGGGTGAATATTTAAGACGCCAAATTTAGGTTGATCCAAAATTGACTTAGGGATTATTTTGCCATATGACGCAACTAAAAAAACATCTCCAGTAATCTCAATATTTAATTTGTCTGGTGTAATGCAGGCAATCTTGTTTTCTTCGGCCCAGATTTTAACCTGATTAGGGGTTAATTTTAGGCCACGGCCTGTTGGTTGGTCGGGGGTGGTAACTATAAGGGTAGGTATTAAATTAGAAGCTCTAAGGGCTTCGAGGCAAAAAACAGAAAACTTAGAACTACCAAAAAAAGTTATATTCATTATTTTTTCTCAGGTAAAACTTCTATAAGATCATCAGCCTTATCGACAAAGAGAATTCCATTTAAATGATCTATTTCATGCTGAAAGACTTGAGCTAATAGACCGCTACCACCCTTAGTGAAAGTTTTACCGTTTTCGTCTAGGGCTTTTACGGTAGCTTTTTCTGAACGCTCTACTTTTCCATACAAATAACGTACCGAAAGACAACCTTCATCGAGTCGATTTTTTTGGCGAGATAGACGGGTGATTTCTGGATTAATGTAAACTGTATCAGGAATCGCTTGTTTTTGTTCTTCAGTTAGGTTTTCTTCACCTAATTTATATATTTCCACTTTTTTTGAAACCACAAAGATTCGTAAGGAAACACCAATTTGAGGGGCAGCAATAGCTACACCGTCCTCTTGTTCGGCTAGGGCTTCTTTCATATCAGCGATTACTTTTTGTATTTCAGCTGAATTGATTTTTTTAGGGTCTACTTTGCGAGCGGTCTCGCGTAAAGTGGGGTGTCCTTTTTGCACGATTTTCATATTATTAAAGTAACACAGAATTATAGATTATAAAAGGTTATCTGGGTCAACATTAATAATGTAGGCTGGTGATAAAGCCTTTAGTTTATTTAGTAAAACCTCATCAATCCAAGTATTTCTAGATATCTTAATTAGGGCGTGCATACTGAATTTGCCAGGAGTTTTTGGGATAAAGGCCGGAAAAACATCTACTGTGTAAGGTTCTAGATCTTTTTGAAGTTGTTCCATGCCGGCCAGGACAGTTTTTTTATCACCAGTTAGAGTAATTTTAATAGGTAAGGAGAAAGGTGGATAATTTAGCTGTTCTCTTTCTTTTATTTCGTCTCGGTAAAAATCAGCCAAATTTCCACCTAAAGCATAACGGAAAATCGGTTGATCAGCATTCCTGGTTTGTAGTAAAAATTTATTAGCCGTCAAAGAGCGAATTTTTAAAATAATATTCATTACTTTCTCATTAATACGAAAATCAGGAATAGAAAAGAAAGAATCCATCGATACCACTCCAGCATTGGCTACCATATCTTTTAAGTAGAGTAGAGCCATTTCGGTACCAAGGAGAATACTGCCTGGTGAAGTATAGAATTTAGTGACGGTCTCTAGGGCTTTTTTGTGCGTGCTGGCACTATCGGAATCAATCTTAAAAATTTTTAGATCTGGAAAAATCTTTTCTAATTCAGCTTCTACTGCTTCAATTCCAATACCAAAAGTAGCTAATCTCCAACTTTGGCAATTACGGCATTTTTCTAGAGCTGAACGATGTTCACCACAGCGATGGCAAAGGAAAAAGTTTTCAGTTGGTGCGCGATGAAGAACGGTTGGTGCACCACAGGTATGGCATTTAACCAATAAACCGCAATCGCTACAAATCGTGGAAGGGGAAAGACCACGTCTGGCGACAAAAACAAACATGTGCTCATCATTTTCTTTGTTGTGTTTTATTAAATCAAGAAATTCCTGATTAAACATTTTGAATTGAGGCGCCTTACCTTCTGGTGTGTCAGGTAGACGTTCTTTCATGTCGATCAGTTTGTGCTCACCAGTGGTCAGTGATCGATATTTTAACGGAGAAACTTCAAATAATTCAGCTTCATGATGTCGATGCAAGGTCTCAGTCCTTAATAGTAAATCACCCAAGATCAGTCTGGCTTTAATTTTTTCCGCAAATTTTTCCGCAAAGATACGGAAGTCTATAAATGGTCTAGTTGGATGCTTGTAAGATCGAGAGTTCTCTTTATCAAAGATAATCGTACCAATATCCGAACGAGCAATACCTAAAAAACTACCAGTGGCGATAATTAGTACGGGATGTTTTTCATTGGTGGCTTTGTTCCAAAGTTCTATTTGCTCTTTGATTGTGAGTTGTCCGTGTAGGACGAAAGTATACTGCTCGATTCCTTTCGGGAGTTTTTCAAAAGCTTTTTTAATATCCTGAATTGTTGGTAAGCAGAAAAAAACAGAATAACCACGAGCAAATTCTTCGCGGATTAGACTTTTGTAAGTAGCATAACGTTCTTCGTCTTCACACTGAATTACTAATTTTTCATGAGAACGGATTTTAGAGAGATCATGAATATCTACTTTTATTTTATCAGCATTCTCGATAATACTTTTAGGAATAACGCTATTTAAAATACTCCCAGGTGTGGTGGAAAAATAATTAGCCACCATAACCGCACTATCCATGAATTCAGGAGTTAGTAGGTGCGAGGTCTTAATTTTATCAATTTTTCGAACGGTGAAATCAGCATCTTTTATTTCAGCTTTGGCTGAGATGGCTTCTTCGACCGAAACAACTAAAGCTGGCACAATTTTCTTGCGCAATGGAACTTTTACGATTGATCCAGCTAAAATATTTGCTGTTGTAAAATATGAGAGACTGTCTTTGTTGACACCCTTAGTAATAGGAAAGACTTTAAGCAGTTTCATTTACTTCATACTGCCATACCAGAAATCTTATTTCAAGTCTGGTTTAATCGTGCAGGATCTTAATCTTGGCACCCAACGCATTTAGTCTTTCGGCGATTTCTTCGTAACCACGGTTAATGCTGTAAACGTTTCTGAGGATAGATTTACCTTGAGCTTTAAGCATGCCAATTAAGAGTATTGCTGCCGGGCGAAGGGCAGGCGGGCAAATCACTTCGGCTGGTTTTAATTTGCTAATTCCGGTTATGTAAATACGGTGTGGGTCCACTAGATCTGTTTCCGCGCCAATTTTATCAATATCTTTCATATGGAAGGCTCTTTTTTCATATGGCCAATCGTGAATCAAGGTCGTACCTTCAGCTTGGGTGGCAATAATAGCAAAGAAGGGTAGGTTATCCATGTTTAGACCAGGATAAGGCCGACATTCAATTTTTTCGGCTAAAGCGGTCAGTTTCGAAGGGGTTAATTTTATATCTACTAAGTCGGTCTTTCCGTTCAGGGCTTTGTAGGTTTTTGATCGTTTATACTTCAGACCCATTTTTTCTAATTTCAATAATTCTAGTTCAAGAAAATCGATTGGGGCTCGTTTGATGGTAATACTAGAATTATTAACAATACCGGCTGCCAAGAAAAACATGGCGTCAATTGGGTCTTCGGCTAGATAATAAGTGACGTTAGAATTTATTTCCTCCACCCCGTGGATGGTTAGGGTAGTTGTGCCAATACCTTCAATTTTTACACCACACTGCTCAAGGAAGAAGCAGACATCTTGCACCATATAATTGGCCGAAGCAAATTTTATGACAGTTTTGCCAGGAATTAAAGCTGCGGCCATTAAGGTGTTTTCAGTTACAGTGTCGCCACTTTCATACAAGGCAAAGGTAGCTGGGTGTAATTCTTTATGGCTTACCTCATAACTGTCACTAGTGGTTACAATTTTAACTCCAAAATTTTCTAAAGCATAAAAATGTGGGGCAACGGTGCGGGCGCCTAATTTACAGCCACCACTTTGGGGTAAAGAAAAAGATTGAAGGTGGTGTATGAGCGGACCAATCATCATAATAATACTGCGAGTTTTTTCGGCAGAAGCTTTGTTTATGTTTTTGAGATTGAATTTGGCTGGTGGTTTTATCTCAAGATCGTTACCGTTCCAGCGAATATCAACATCAATACTTTGAAGCACTTCGATCATTCGGTAAACCTCTTCGATTTTGGCTACATTTTTAATTGTCGTTCGGCCTCGATTGAGTAGGGAGGCGCAAATCACACCCATCGCTCCATTTTTTGAAGTTTTGGTAGTAACTTCACCAGCGAGTTTGTGTCCGCCTTCAATTTCAAAATTAATAGCCCCAGTATTTACCGTCAGAATATCTTTATCTAAAGCTTTACTAATTTTAACAATCATATCGGTAGTGAGGTTTTGTTCACCACTTTCAATACGAGCGACCGCGCTTTGAGTCGTCTCTAATTTTTTAGCGAAATCCGCTTGGGTAATACCACGTCGTTCGCGTAAACTTTTTATTAAATGACCGATGTTTGTTAATGTGTCAGACATACCATCAATTATATCATATATGCTATAAAATAAACAAGGAGCGTCAAGGTTGTAAAAAAGTGGATAAGTGCTATATTTAAGGCACTTATGGCGTTGTTTGCAAAAAAACTAGGAATCGATTTAGGAACAGCCAACACTTTGGTCTTCTTGCCAGGTAAGGGGGTGGTATTGTTCGAGCCTTCAGTGGTGGCCGTTTCTGAGCAAGATAATAAAATTTTAGCTGTAGGAATTGAAGCTAAAAAAATGCTTGGTAAAACTCCAGATAGTATTATTGCTTACCGTCCGATGAAAGATGGAGTGATTGCCGACTATCGTGTGACTGAAGCCATGTTGAGATATTTTATTGATAAAGCTTTGGGTAAATGGAATTTCTTCAAACCAGAAGTAATGGTGTCTGTGCCCGCTGGCGTTACTTCGACTGAACGCCGAGCAGTGATCGAAGCGGCGATGAAGGCAGGTGCTAAGAATGCCTATGTGGTGAAGGAGCCAATTTTGGCAGCTTTAGGTGCCGGTATTCCAATTCAAGAACCAATGGGACATATGATTGTTGATATTGGTGGCGGTACGACTGACGTGGCGGTGATTTCTTTGGGTGGTATTGTCGCTTCGACTTCTGTAAAATGTGCCGGTAATAAAATTGATCAGGCAATTACTGATTACATCAAGAAAACTTTTAACTTAGCGATTGGTGATAAAACCGCTGAAGATATTAAAATTCAAGTGGGTTCTGCGGTACCAATGGAAGAGGAACTAACAATGACTATAAAAGGCCGGGATTTCTTGTCTGGCCTACCTCGAACAGCTGAAATTAAAACTAATGAAATTGTAAAAGCGATTAATAAAGAATTGCGAGACATGATCAAGGCGATTAAGGATGTGCTACAAGAGACTCCTCCAGAACTAGCAGCCGATATTATTGATCGAGGAATTATTATGACCGGTGGTTCATCTCAGCTTCGCAACTTGGCTGAATTAGTTTTTCGTCGTACCGGCGTAAAAGCGGCTATTGCTAAAGATCCGATGTACTGTGTAGCGAAAGGTACTGGTATTGCTCTTGATCACTTGGAGGTTTATAAAAAAGCCGTAGTTGCTAAGAGATAAAAATGAATTTATCCCATCACGCACAATGTTTGATTGGGAATAGAGTAGAGCTTAAAGATAAGCTTTTTGCTTTCTTGGAAAAAGAATTAAATTTTCCTACTCAAGCGAATCCTGATTTTTGGTTTGGGGAATTTAATGTTTTTAAAATTGATGATGCTCGTGAACTAAACGAGGCACATTTGAAACAGCCCATCGCTAATAAACAGAAAATTTTTGTTGTGGCCGCTAATTTTCTAACTCAAGATGCCCAGAATGCTTTATTGAAGATATTTGAAGAACCGAAGGCTGAAACAGTGTTTTTTTTGATTTTACCTGCAGATACCGGTCTATTGCCAACCTTAAAGTCTAGATTGATCTTTGAATCTCTGTCGTTCGAGGGGGATGACTTAGCGTTTGCTAGGAAGTTTTTGAAAGCAAAAGTGGGAGCAAGATTAAAAATGGTGTCAGATCTCTTGCAAGAAATTAAAGACGGAGACAAGACTAAAGCAGAGATAATTATTTTCTTGCAAAAGCTTATCTTGGTTATAAAAAACGAAAATAAGGGCTTGAATAGAATATTGGATATAGAAAAAGGACTAAGTTACTTAAACGACGAATCGCCATCGGTCAAAATTATTTTAGAGCACCTGGCTTGTGTATTGTAAATCGTGTTATAATATCCTCGTATGTTCAAACCAAAACTTAAAGGCTTCACCCTCCTCGAAATCCTTCTTGTGGTCGGTATCATTGCTATTCTAGCGGGTATTGTGATTGTAGCGATTAACCCTAGTAAACAATTAGCTGCTACTCGTAATTCCGAGCGTAAATCAGATCTTAAACAATTAAACAATGCTCTCCAGCAATATTATATTGATAATGGTACTTATCCGGCTGACGTTGAATCTGCTACTTCCTGGACTGAGATTTGTGATACCGGAGATCAAGAAGGATCTGGTGGAGCTGTAGAATGTACTGGCTTTGCTGATTTGGCAGATTTGGTGCCTGCTTATTTAGTCGCTATCCCAGTGGATCCATTAGGTCCCGTCGTTGCCTTTTTTGACCAATTAATTACTAAAGTCTATGCCGCTCTGGGTGGCACTGGTTACTATGTGATTAAACCAAGTACCAAAATTGCACTCAACACTGAACAAGCTGAGCTTGATGTAGTGATTGCGATTGGTACCACGACGGCGATGACGGCTACGAGTACTCCGGGTGGAGAATTAGCTTCCGGACTGATCGGTTACTGGCCTTTTAATGGTAACGCTAACGATTCTTATGGAACTAATGATGGTAGTGAACAAGGGGGTGTTTCATACACTGCGGAGGGTTTAATTAGTCAAGCGGCTAGTTTTGATGGTTCCGATGATTATATTTCATTCTCCGGTGGTAGTCCAGCAAATGATTCTACTGCGTCAGTTTGGATCTATCCTACTTATGAGGAAGCTAACGTTGATTGTGCACATTCTACTCCTTACTTTGGAATTTCTTATGCTCAACTTAGTTTGAATGATAGTGAATTATGTTGGTATAGTGAACTTTTTGGTGGTGGTTGGTCCACTGTCGCTGGTACCAACGTACCACTTAACACCTGGAGTCATATTGTAGCTACAGTAGATTCAACCAATGGTACCTTTAATCTTTATTTAAATGGAGATTTAGTTCATGAGCAATTAGGTGGTGGTACTGGGCCATATAGTAGTGATTTACCAGAAAGAGGTATTGGCGGATGGCCTGATATGGGTGGATCTGGACAATTTACTGGTTATATAGATGAAGCTGCTGTGTGGGATAGAATTCTTAGTGGCTCAGAAATTTCTCAACTTTATAATAGTGGTTCTGGAGTTAGTTTGGTTGAGTAAGATTTTGTCTGAAAACTGTCTTTATGCTAAACTAAATCTATATGCAATACGATTTCACAAAATTAAAGACTAAAATAAAAGAGATAGAGGATTGGCTAAAGAAAGAATATACTGGTATCCGAACTGGTATGGCTTCACCACAATTACTTGATGCTGTTATGGTGGAAAGCTATGGCCAAAGAATGCCAATAAACCAAGTTGGTTCGGTTTCTATTTCTGATGCCCGATCGCTACTAGTTACTCCATGGGACGCTTCGCAGGTAAAAGCGGTAGAGAAAGCAATAACCATAGCCGATTTAGGTGTTTCTTTAAAAACTGACGAAAAGAGTGTTCGCGTATCTTTTCCAGAGCTTACTAGCGAGCGCCGAGAAATGCTAATGAAAATAGCTAAAGAAAAATTAGAGCAAGCTAAAATCACTTTACGTAACATCCGTGAAGAAATACAAAAAGATATCGATGCTAAAGAAAAACAGGGTGGCATGAGTGAAGATGAAAAATTCCGTTTCAAGGCGGAGATGCAGAAAATGATTGACGCTGGTAATAAAACCCTCGAAGAAGTTTTGGCTAAAAAGCAGAAGGAAATCACTAGCTAATGACCGTAATTTTATTTTTACTTGTATTGGCTGTCTTAGTGTTCGTTCATGAACTAGGGCATTTTATCTTGGCAAAAAAATCGGGGGTCCGGGTGGATGAATTCGCAATCGGTTTTCCGCCAAAAATTTTTAGTTGGCAAAGGGGCGAAACAAAGTATTCCTTGAATCTAATTCCGTTTGGTGGCTATGTCAAGATTTTTGGAGAGAATCCAGATGAAGATTCTATTGCTGGTCCGGATAGTGCTCGTAGTTTTGTAAATATACCCAAATATAAACAACTAGCTGTCTTAATTGCTGGTATCGCTTTCAATATTATTTTCGCTTGGCTACTCATCTCGACTTCTTTTATGTTTGGTTCCACGGTGCCAGTTGGCGAAGGTGTAAATAATAATTATGCTAAATATATTCAGGATCAACATGTCGTATTGACCAATATAAACTCCAATTCACCAGCGGAAAAAGCGGGTTTAAAAGCGGGGGATACTTTGATCTCTGTGAATAATATTTCTGGAACTGAACTAACTACTGCCAAGATTAGAGAGCTAATTGAAAAAGATTCAGACGGAAAAATTAGTTTAACTTTTGAGCGCTCTGGCCAAACTTCTGATGTGGTAATAAACACAGAATTATCTGAAGACAAAAGAAGGGTGATCGGTATTTTCATGGAAAATGTAGGTATTGTAAAACTGAATCCATTCCTGGCTTTATATGAAGGGGCAAAAGTATCTGCTATAGCAACTAAGGATGTGGCTATTGGTTTGGCTACTTTTATCGGTCAATCAATACAAGGTAATGGTAGCTTGGAGCAAGTTTCTGGCCCGGTTGGTATTGCTGGTATGGTGGGCGATGCCGCAGATTTTGGCCTAGCTTATTTCCTCGGTTTCGTCGCTTTCATTTCGCTCAACTTAGCTGTTATCAACCTGGTTCCATTTCCAGCGCTCGATGGTGGCCGTATCCTTTTTGTGATTATTGAATTAATAACTCGTCGTCAGATTAAACCAATTATCGCTAACTATGCTAACACGATCGGTTTCTTGATCCTGATCTCCCTTATGCTTTTCATTACGTATCGAGACATTTTGAAGTTTTTCTAGTAATTGCTTTTCTGTGTAAATAGTGTATAATATTATACAGTAAAAGTAGGGCAAATCGCCAAAAAGCAACACAAAAAGTATAGAAACACGAAAGGGATTGCAACATGAATTACACACGACAGATTAGTTTGGGGGCTGTGACTGGTCTCATCTTGGTTTTGGCCCTTTGGGCCGCTATCAACACTCTAAGAGAAAAAAACTCTAAGGTTGAGAAAGTTGAGCCTAAGATGATTAAGGCCAAAGCCGTGCTAAAACAATCCCTCGAAAGACAAGCTTATGATCGAGGTCAGATTGTGATGGTTTTCGATAAGACAACCTTCGCAGAAGATTTTGAGCGGTTCAAAAAAATTCACCCAAGCCTGAAAGCAACAATGAAGGTTGATGGTGACGAAAACTTGAATCCGCAGGTTAACTTGATCTTCGAGTACGTCGGCTTCGGAGCTCCCAAGGAATAAGTACGGAAGCCAATGAGAAAAGAACTAGCGAAGTTCGACTCTCGTTGGCTTCTTTTCTTTTATGTAGAAATACGCTATTATTGCCTCATGTTGCAATCACAGCTTTTTACGAAAACCAGAAAAGAAGCCCCAAAGGATGAGGTTTCGAAAAATGCTCAACTCCTAATTAAGGGTGGTTTTATTAATAAAGAGATGGCTGGGGTTTACTCTTTTTTACCTTTGGGTCTGCGTGTTTTAAATAAAATCTGTAATATCATTCGTGAAGAGATGAATACTGTTGGTGGCCAAGAATTATTTCTCACTTCACTTCAAAATAAAGAGACCTGGGATAAAACCGGCCGTTTCGATGATTCAGTCATGGACGTCTGGTTTAAGACTAAACTTAAAAATGATACCGAGCTTGGTTTAGCGCCAACTCATGAAGAGCCTTTAACGGCTTTAATGAAGAATCATATTCGTTCTTATAAAGACCTACCGGTTTACCCATATCAAATTCAAACTAAATTCCGCAACGAAACTCGCGCTAAAAGTGGTATTATGCGTAGTCGTGAATTCTTAATGAAAGATCTTTACTCTTTTTCTAAAGATGAAGCTGAACACAATGTTTTTTACGAAAAAATCAAACAAGCTTATAAAAACGTCTATAACAGAGTCGGTCTAGGTGATAAAACCTACATAACCTTTGCCTCTGGCGGAAGCTTTTCAAAGTATTCACATGAATTTCAAACGGTGTCTGAAGCCGGCGAGGATTTAATTTATATTTGTGATAAATGCCATATGGCCGTGAATCGTGAGTTGATTGCCGAACAGAAAACTTGTCCGGAATGTAATAATGATAAACTTCGCGAAGAAAAAGCAATTGAAGTAGGAAATATCTTTAGTTTGGGAACTCGTTTTTCTGAGGCTCTGGATTTATCTTATCCAGATGAAAAGGGTGAAAAGAAATTAGTGGTAATGGGTAGCTATGGTATTGGTCCAAGTCGCGTGATGGGTACTGTGGTAGAGTGTTTAGCTGATAAAGATGGTATTGTTTGGCCAAAAGCTATTGCGCCATTCTCTGTGCACCTACTTGATATCAGTTTGAGTGAAAAGACTAAAGCTGTTACGCAGAAAATTTATGCTGATCTACAACAAGCCGGTGTAGAAGTATTATGTGATGATCGTGACGCTCGTGCTGGCGAAAAATTTGCTGACGCTGATCTGTTTGGCTTACCATTGCGGGTAATTGTTAGCGACAAGCTGGTGGAAAAAGGCCAAGTTGAGATTAAAGATCGCGCTTCTGGGCAGGTTGATATTATTGCTGAGGATGATTTACTAAAGCGATGTTTGAAAATTTAAAAAATAAAATTTATCGAAAGTTTTCCAATGATATCGGGATCGACCTCGGTACAGCTAATACCCTGGTTTATTTGGCGGGTAAAGGTATTGTGGTGAACGAACCTTCAGTGGTCGCTTTGAATCAGAAAACTGGCCGCGTGGTGGCGGTTGGCTCTCAGGCTAAAGCAATGCTTGGTCGTACTCCTCCGCACATTGTGGCTATTCGTCCATTAGTAGATGGTGTGATTTCAGACTTCGAAGTCACCGAAGAAATGATTGCTTATCTGATCAAAAAAGCCGAAGAGCTCTCACCAAAACCTTTAGGTCCTAGGGTTGTGGTAGGTGTGCCTTCTGGAGTAACCAACGTGGAAATTCGTGCGGTGCGTGACGCGACTAGAAATGCCGGTGCTCGTGAGGTTTATATTGTTGAGGAACCAATGGCTGGCGCAATCGGTATTCGTTTGCCAATCAAGGGTCCAGTTGGCAATATGGTGATCGATATTGGTGGCGGTACTACCGACGTGGCGGTTATTTCTCTTGGTGGTATCGTTAAATCTAAAAATCTAAAAATTGCTGGTGATAAATTAAACAATGATATTATCTCTTATATTCGAGGTGAATTTAAGATTTTAATTGGCGAGAAAACTGCCGAAGAAATAAAAATAAATATTGGTTCGGTCTTACCAGAAGATGCGATGGAAGTTTCGGTAAAAGGCAGGGATTTGGTAACTGGTTTGCCGCGTGAGGTGGTTATTACCGATGGTGATATTCGTGAAGCTTTAGCCCCTTCTATTGCTACTTTAGTGGAAGCAGTAAAGCAAGTTTTAGAAACCACACCACCAGAAATCGTGGCTGATGTGATGCAGCGTGGTATTTATTTGGTGGGTGGTGGCGCCTTGATCCGAGGGCTTGATGAGTTGTTGAACGAAGAATTGCGAATTCCGGTTTATGTTGCTTCTGATCCGCTGACTGCGATTGCTCGTGGTACTGGTATTATTTTGGAAAACCTAGAAGATTTTCGTGAGGTCTTAATTGAAAACGAAGATGAATTACCACCTAAAAAGTAGTAGTTTAGAAAACCGCAAGCGTTATGGTCGAAACAAAGCCTTAATGATTTTATTGGGACTGGTTATTGTTGTTGTTCTTATTATAACTACCCCCGCCCGACATTTAATTGTTTCAATAGTATCGCCGCTCTGGTCTGCTGAAAACAATTTACTAGATTCAGCCGGTAGTGCCTTAGAGTTTTTAAAACCAAAACAGACTTTGATTACTGAGAAACAAGAAATGCAAGAAAGAATCTTCAAAGCTGGTACTTTAGAGGCTTTGAATGCGGTTCTAATTAAAGAGAATGAAGAATTAAAAGATTTACTTGGCCGTAAGGAAATAAAAAAACATACTGTATTGGCTACTATTCTAGTAAAGCCACCACAAAACTTTTATGATATTTTAACAATCGATATTGGTGCTAATCAGGGGGTAAAGGTAGGGAATTTGGTGATCGCTAATGCTAATGTATATTTGGGCGAGGTGACTGAGGTCTATGCTGATACCGCAAAAGTGGTTTTATATTCTTCACCAGGTAACAAAAGAGCTGTGACCGTGGGTGCTAATTCCGTTAGTGCTGAAGCGGTGGGGCTTGGTGGTAGTAACTTTAGTATTACTTTGCCACGTGAAATAGAAATAAAAGAAGGGGATGTGGTAGTGGTGCCGTCGATTACACCGAATGTTTTTGGGGTGGTTGAGAAAATTAATGTTGAAGATAAAGATTCTTTCCAGACTATTCTTTTTAAGAGCCCAATTAATATTTCAGAGCTGAATTTTGTAGAAGTAATTTTGTAAAATATGCTTAAACGCTTTTTATTAGAATTAGTTTTGTTACTAGCTATTGTTTTTTTGCCGTGGTGGGTAAGTGTTGCTTATGCTGTCTTTCTTTTATTTTATTTCAAGATTTTTTACGAAATCGTGGTTTTTGGCTTATTAATAGATTTACTTTATGGCAAGGGGGATTACCAATTTGCTATCTTTTTCTTTGGTTTGCTTATCCTATCGGCTTTGATTAAGCCTCGTTTAAAGCTTTATTCTAAATAAGGTATCAATTTACATTTTCAAGAATTCATAGTATGATGATGTTATCACCCTAAGCGTTATGGCTTGGGGGTTTAGTGCATAAAAATAATAAGAAAGCTGTAGATGAAAAAAACCAAAGTAAAATTTGATAATGGCGATGAGAAAATAATCATCCGTGGCGCTCGTACGCACAACTTAAAAAATGTGAGTGTAGAGCTTCCACGTGGCAAAATGGTGGCTTTTACTGGCTTGTCTGGTTCCGGTAAGAGCTCTTTGGCCTTCGATACTATTTTCGCTGAAGGTCAGCGTCGTTATATTGAATCTCTTTCTTCTTATGCTCGTCAGTTTTTACGTCAGATGCAGAAACCGGATGTTGATGAAATCCTCGGTCTGTCACCAGCTATTTCCATTGATCAAAAATCTCGTTCAAACAATCCACGCTCGACCGTAGCCACTATTACTGAAATTTATGATTATTTACGCATTTTGTATGCTCGTGTTGGGCGTCCACACTGTCTAGTTTGTAACCGCGAAATTAAAAAACTCTCTAATGAAGAGATTTTAGAAACTATTATCAAAAACGTTACATCTACTAATCTCGAGAAAAACCAGAAAGTAGTTTTAGGAGTGCCTTATACTGATGCTAAAGTAAAAATCTTTTCACCGGTAGTGGTCGGCCGTAAGGGCGAGTACTACCAATTGCTTTACGATCTATTAAGTAAGGGTTATGAATGGGTCAAGATTGATGGTGAGATGAAAAAGCTTCGCGATCAAATTATTTTATCAAAGACCAAGAAGCACGATATTGATGTTTTGGTTGATGAATTTTATATTTCGGAGTTTAAAGAGAAAGATAAAAAAGCAGCTACTCGCGAGCGCCTTAGCGAAGCGGTCGAAAAAGCGATCGATGAGAGTAAGGGTTTGCTAAAAATCGAGACAAACGGTGAAGACAAAATGATGTCGGTAAAGTTTATGTGTCCTTACGATGGGTATTCTTATCCAGAAATTGAACCACGGTTATTTTCTTTCAACTCGCCTTATGGTGCTTGTGATGGTTGTAATGGTTTGGGTACCAAGCATTTTTTCAGTGATGAAAACTGTGATAAGTGTAATGGTGCTCGCCTTCGTGAAGAAGCTTTACATGTACTTTTGGGTGGTTTAAATATTGTGCAATTAACCGCCTTATCTATTTCCGAAGCCAAGAAGTTTTTTGATAACCTAAAATTAACGGAAGTAGAAAAAGAAATTTCTGAAGTGGTAGTAAAAGAGATCGATGACCGATTACGTTTTATGGTGGACGTGGGTATTGAATATTTAGCTTTGGATCGCCGAGCACATACTTTGTCTGGTGGTGAGGCTCAGCGTATCCGTCTAGCCTCACAGCTTGGCTCTGGCTTGGTTGGTGCGCTTTATGTTTTAGACGAGCCAACAATCGGTTTGCATTCTCGTGATAATGACCGATTGATTAAAACTTTAACTGATTTACGTGATTTAGGTAATACAATTATTGTGGTAGAACACGATGAGGATACAATTTATGCTTCTGATTATATTGTAGATATTGGCCCAGGGGCGGGTGTTCATGGTGGTAAAATTGTGGTATCTGGTTACTTGGATAAATTATTGACTGACAAGACTAATGAAAGCGGTTCAGTTACTCTAGATTATTTGCGAGGCGACAAAAAGATTGAAGTTCCAAAGAAAAGACGAGATGCTGATAAGGGGGCTTTAAAAATTCGAGGTGGTAATATTTTCAACATTAAAGATTTAAATGTGGATGTGCCATTAGGTAAGATGGTGTGTGTGACTGGTGTGTCTGGTTCCGGCAAGTCTTCTTTTGTTTATGAAATTATTGATAAAAATCTAAATGCCAGACTTACTAAACGCACTCGTTCGGCTGAAACTTATAACTGTAAATCTTTTACTGGTACTGAATATGTAAACAGGGTAATTCTGATCGATCAATCACCAATTGGCCGTACACCACGATCAAACCCAGCAACTTATACGGGTGCCTGGACGTTTATTCGTGACATGTTTGCCTTAACCACCGAAGCTAAGGCTCGAGGTTGGAAATCTAATCGTTTCTCTTTCAATGTTAAGGGCGGCCGATGCGAAGCTTGTGAGGGTAATGGAGCAATCGAAGTAGAAATGCATTTCTTGCCCACTGTGTATGTACCATGTGATGTTTGTGGTGGTAAAAGATTTACCAAAGAAACCTTGGAGGTAAAATATAAAAAGAAAAACGTTTATGAGGTGCTAGAAATGACCGTCGAGGACGCCGTGCCATTTTTTGAAGATGTACCAGCCATCTATGATCGTTTAAAAACTTTGCAAGATGTAGGCTTGGGCTATTTAAAATTAGGCCAAAGTGCCACAACTTTGTCTGGTGGTGAGGCTCAGCGTGTGAAAGTGGCATCCGAGCTTTATAAACCACACTTACAGAAAACTGTTTATCTTTTAGACGAGCCAACAATCGGTTTGCATTATGAAGATGTTAAAAAATTGATTGAGATTTTAGAAAGACTGGTAGAGCATGGCAATACCGTTATTATCATCGAGCATAATATGGATATTATCAAATGTGCGGATTATGTTATCGACATTGGCCCCGAAGGTGGTAATAAAGGTGGGGAAGTTGTGGCGAAGGGTACACCCGAGGATATTGCGAATAACGTTAAATCTTATACTGGTAAATATCTGAAAAAGTATTTGAAGAAATAATTTATGTTCCTAGCTGATTTAAAAAAGCAGAAATTACCTGATGCACCGGGGGTGTACTTTTTTAAGCTGGGTAAAGAAATACTTTATATTGGTAAAGCTACGTCACTAAAAGATCGAGTAAAAAGCTATTTTGCTAGTGATTTAATTTCCACTCGTGGTCCGCTAATTGTAGATATGGTTTTCAAGGCTGATCGAGTGGATTTTGTGCAGACTAATTCTGTTTTGGAAGCTTTGATTTTGGAAAATAATTTAATTAAAACTCATCAACCAAGATACAATACCAAAGAAAAAGATGATCGCAGTTATTATTATATAGTAATCACTAAAGAAGATTTTCCGCGAGTGCTTTTGGTGCGCGCCAAGGAATTAGAGATGGGTGTTGATTACAAGATCCGCTCGCAATTCGGTCCGTATCCTAGCGCCTCACAATTAAAAGAATCTTTGAATATTATTCGAAAGATTTTTCCATATCGCGACCGTTGTAACCTAAACGAGGTTAAACCTTGTTTTAATTATCAAATTGGCCTTTGTCCTGGCACTTGTTTTAATCTGATTTCTAAAAAAGATTATTCTAAGACAATAAAAAATATTGAATTGTTTTTAAGTGCTAAAACTTCACAGCTTATTAAAAAGCTAGAAAAAGAGATGGCGGTTTACGCTAAAAGTAAAAAATTTGAAAAAGCGAAAGAAGTAAGAGATACTATTTTTGCTTTACAACATATTCAAGATGTTTCTGTCATTGCGAGCGAAGCGAAGCAATCCAGGGAAGCAGACTTTAGAATCGAAGCCTTTGATGCCGCACACTTAATGGGTACAAATAATGTCGGGGTAATGGTGGTCTGGGAAAACGGGGAGTTAAAGAAAAGTGATTATCGAAAATTTAAAATAAATGACAGTAAGGGTAACGATGCTGGTGCCTTAAAGGAAATGCTGGAGCGCCGATTAAAACATGTAGATTGGCCAGCACCAGATTTGATTGTGGTGGATGGAAATATGATTCAACTAAATATCGTCAAAAAGCTGACCAATATTCCAGTGGTCGCGGTTACTAAGGATGAACGCCATAAAGCTAAGGCTTTAATAGGTGATGCTGAGGCGATTAAAAATTATAAAAAACAAATTCTCTTAATTAATGCCGAGGCTCACCGCTTTGCGATTAAGTATCATAGACAGTTACGATCTAAAATATAAAAAACTATCCCCGGCCGTGTATGACGGTCGGGGATATTCTGGAATTATTGCACCTTTTCTAATTCCAGTGGCTCGCTCAGAATCACGCTTTGACTGTTACGATGTTTACCTGTGAGCAAATATAATCGCCCCCACTCATCAAAGAATGTTGTGCCAGGCATTTTGTTTCTAATTTTTTCCTCAGTCACTATCATCACCATTGTTGGCCACTTCAGTATCTGAGGTGACTTGCTACTGGTTATGATTTTGTCCGCGGGTTCGATTAGCGCCACGTATCCGACGATTCTTGTCTGACTACTTTCAACCAAAGATAGGATATTTGTGGTAATCCGATTTTTGGCAATAAAGGTGTCAGACAGGATTGGTGTAGACCAGCATTTAGATATCCTGGGTATAACATCCCCAAACTTTTCCTGCAGGGCGCGGCGAGTTATTCCTGTTGATCCCACTTCGACTAATGCGATCGTCGATCTTTGGTTTGTGCTATAACTTTCCGCTGATGATATAAAACCAAAACACTCACTTGCTGGATTGTTCGTCCGGCAGAGTAGGTATTTGTCATCATCCTCACCAAGTTCATTTCCACTAAGGAAAACAGAAATCGGTACTAAAGCCTGACGATTGGTAAGTGAAGTGCTGTATATTGCACCAAAACCAACCAATAGGCTTTTTCCAGACGTCTTGTTGTATCGGTAAACACCGACTTCTTCTACGCCGCGTTGCAAGTCTATTTTCTGGGCCGGGCTAATTAAAGCACTAAGTAATACCAGTACAGACAGAATAAAAGTCTTCAAGTTTAATTCCTTTCGTTATTTTTGTTTTCTGAAGAACTCTACCTTATAATAATACACTATATTAATAGAATAGTCAATAACAAGTTATTTACGAAAAAAACTATGTTATAATATTTCCATGTCTCGTAAAAAAGTGGGCGTGCTCCGTGGTGGGCCATCAAGTGAATATGAAGTGTCGCTTAAAACTGGTAAGGCAGTCATTGACGCTTTAACTGAAGATTTTGAAGTTTACGATATTTTGATCACTAAAGATGGTGTTTGGCATCATCAAGGTTTAGCTATTACACCAGAAAAAGTTTTTAAAAAAGTGGATGTTATTTTTAATGCCTTACACGGCACTTATGGTGAGGACGGTACTGTTCAAAAATTAATGGATACTTTTGGTATTCCTTATACTGGTTCAACAGCACTAGCTTCAGCGGTGGGTATGAATAAGGTTTTAGCTAAAAAGGTTTATAAAACACATAAATTAAAAACCCCACTACACACAACCGTAAATAAAGGTGTGGACGTCTCTAAAGTAGCCAAAGAAATCTTTAAATCTTTCCCAATTCCGGCCGTGGTGAAACCAGTTTCTGGCGGTTCATCGGTGGCTACTACGATTGCTAAAACTTTAGCCCAATTAGAAAAGGGAATTGAAGAAGCTTTGAAGCATGGCGATACTGTTTTGATTGAAGAGTTTATTGCTGGCAAAGAGGCTACTTGCGGAGTGGTAGATAATTTTCGTAGTGAAAAAATTTATACTTTGTTACCAATAGAAATTCGTAAACCACAAGCTTCAGATTTTTTTGATTATAAAGCTAAATATAGTGGTGAATCTGAGGAAATTTGCCCAGGTAATTTTACCTCAGCCGAGAAGCAAGTTATTCAAGAAATGGCAAAACAGGCGCACGAAGCCCTGGGTTTAAGACATTATTCCCGATCCGACTTCATTATTCACCCAAGACGCGGAATCTATATTTTGGAGACCAATACCTTACCTGGCCTAACTGAACAATCCTTGGTGCCAAAATCCTTACAGGCGATCGGCTGTTCGTTTAAGGATTTCTTAAAACACCTCATAGATTTGGCGGTTAAAGCCTGATAATCTTGGCTGTTGAAAAAAAACTTAGTTATGCTATAATGCTTGCACTGGGCCCTTAGCTCATCTGGTAGAGCACCTCATTTGCAATGAGGGGGTGGCAGGTTCGAGTCCTGTAGGGTCCACTACGTATATACGCTATATATTTTAACAGATATTTTGAGTACCTAGATGGTGTTCAGAACTTTTACTATATGATAAAATGCTGGGTATGAAGTTTAAAAAATGTTTACTAACTATATTATTTGCATACTTTCCATTGGCTATTGTAGTAACATATTTAGCTAGTATAGTGACACGCTATAATGTCTTTGGAAATAATGTTTGGTACGACCTTCTTGTGGGTATATATGCTTTATATATTGGAGTGATAATTTCATTTGTCTACATACTTCAGTTTATTATTTCAAGTGTTAAAAAGGAAACAACTAAACTTGATAAAATTCTTTTTTATACATATTTAATTTGTCTTATAGGCGCATTATTTTTTATCTCAATTGGTAGCATATAGTTGTATCTCATCCAAACTTTCTTGAATCGAACCATGATACCTAATCAGTTCTGAAAGCCACTTTTTGTGTCCACAAACGTTAAGAAAATCTGCATAGTTGCAGATTTTTAATTTGCCAAAGCTTTAATCTTAAGATATATTTTTGTGGGTTTAAAAGCACAAAGAAAGGGTTAAAGTTGAAAAATAAAAATAGATTGAAGGCTGGTATCCCTGCAGGGGGAATCAGTTTGTTGATGGATCGGGGAAATTGGACGGCTTGTTCTGGTCGCACTTTGGTGGGGCTGGTGGCGGCTTTGATTGCTTCTGGGAAAAATTGGCCGAACCTGCCTGATGAGGTTTTGTCTTTCTTTTCTCGAGGTGATCTGGCCAAACCTGGATCCTGGTTTGAGGAGATGGTGATGAAGACGATTGTAGAGCGGATAAATTCATCGCTCATCTTTGAAAAACCTTATCAGGCTGATGGACAGCAAATCTGTTATCATCAAATGCCTGTCTGGGTGGCTCGCTGGAAGGATCCATCTGCTCAGGAACGATTGCCGTCTGAAGTCTTGCGCTTCTGGCTATCGATCGTGGCGTATCCGTTCTTGCGTCCAACACTGGAAGCTAAGAAGGATATACCAGGTGCCGCCATGCTTGGCATGGAGACATTATCTGGTCAGGTGATCAAGCCTGAGGAGAATCATTTCTATGGCTTGTTTACCTCAGAGAAGGAAAGGTTGTCAGGGTCTTTTATACCATCCCTGAGGCACCCTGATCAGGTCTTTAAGTACAGAACAGATCTTATTTCGGTGATGCGTGGAAGCAATACCGGTCAACCCAAGAAATACAGGTTTTCGCAAACGTGGTTGGTTACTCAACCGCAACGCACGGATTCTTGTCGATTGGAGATACCCATTGTTTTCATTCCTCGCCCAGAGTTGATCCAACCAAAACGGCGCCAATAAAGTGCCGCTACCATTCCGCCAGGCTCGAACGGGTCGAGACTGGCGGTTTGTTTTTTTAATACTTCTAAAAATGCTATACTTAATTATTAATTAATAAATAAACCCATGATCAGAGAATTTATCCAAGTTGATTTTTTGTCCGATAATGAGCCTTCAAAAAGAGAAGAAACACAGCCTGAACCTAAGACTGAAGTTCGATCTGAACCGTTACAATTTCACCATAAAGAAAGCGTATTGAATTTAGATCAATATTGTGAAGAGTGTGATGCTGGAGCAGGTGTCTCTTGCCGACATAAGACAAAAAAGTATACTAGGTAGGTAATGAAAAGCGATCATATTGTAATTTTATTCTATAAATTCATGAACCTGCCTGATCCAAAGGCGGTGATGAATTCTATGCGGGCGCAGTGCCAAAAACATAATCTGCTGGGCCGTATTATTATTGCCGAAGAAGGAGTGAATGGAACTTTGGAGGGAACTAAAGAAAATATTGAAAATTATAAGAGAGCCTTAAAAGAAGACCCACTCTTTTTTGATATGCCGATTAAGGAAAGTGTAGGTAATGGTAAAGCTTTTACTAAATTAAAAGTGAAAGTGCGTCCAGAGACAGTTACTCTGGGTGTTGGTAAATTAGATGTGCCAAAGGAAACCGGTAAAACCATAACCCCGGCCGATTTAAATAAACTTTATGATAGTAATGAAGATTTTGTCTTACTCGATTTCCGTAATAGTTATGAAATTGAAGTGGGGAAGTTTGATAAAACTATCGATCCTGGCTTAAATAATTTTCGTGATTTGCCAGCTAAATTGCCAGAGTTAAAACAAAAATATAAAGATAAAAAAGTGGTGACGGTGTGCACTGGGGATATTCGTTGCGAGAAAGCCACCTGTTTGTTGCGCCGAGAGGGTTTTAGTGACGTATATCATTTAAAAGATGGCATTCATACCTACATGAAAGAATACCCTGGCCAGCATTTTAAAGGGTCACTTTTTGTGTTCGATAATCGCCTAACGACCGATGTGGTAAAAATTGAAAATAAAGAGATAATTGGTAAATGTCGTTACTGCCAATCTCCAACTGAAGATTATTATGCGGATGATACTGTTCGCCCGTCGAAAAAGGTCTTATGTTGCCCAGCTTGTTATGAGTTGCATAAAAATAGTTTAAGGACTTGTAGTACGGAAAAGGTGGAGTTGTAATTTCTGGGTAAAAGAAAACCCCCACGAATATTCGTGGGGGGTCTTGTGAGTCTTGATCTCAGTAGTTTTTAAGTATTTCTTCTACAGAGCCAAGGATCGCCATCTTGTGAAAGGTTCCATATAAGCCAACATCTAGAGCCACCTGGATCTCCCACTTTCCGACGACCTCGTTACAGACTTTCATCCCAGAACGCAGTTTGATGTGCGCATGAGAGATGATCACCTCGATTGTGATACCAGCTTCATTCGCGTGCTTGCATCCGGTTGCAAGCGTTGGACTTGAGCAGATATTGAATTTGATCGAGTGAGGCTGATCGTTCCAGCGTTTGAAAAGGTCTTCAATCCTGGTATTTTCGGTCGGGTCTTTATTTACGAGAAGCACCCATACCTCTATTTTGTCTGGCATGTTTAATCCTTTCGGGATTATTAACTTGAACTTATTGATTGCACGCGCAATCTCAATTAATAGTAGTATAGCATATCTTATATAATATGTCAAATATAAAGCAAATAGATTGAAAATCAGGCTTATTTTTGTTATTGTTGCTACATGTCATTTTTTAAAGATTTATTGTTGAAGAAGATGCTTAAAAACCAGCTAAAAGGTGTGCCTGAAGCTGAACAAAATAAGATAATCGCGGCGGTCGAAAAGAATCCAAAGCTTTTTGCGGATATTGCCGCTGAAGTGCAAACCAAGATGAAAGCCGGAATGGATCAGCAAGCGGCTACTATGGAAGTAATGATGAAGCATAAAGATGCGCTTCAGGACTTATTAAAATAAAATGTCTTTATCAATTGGAATCGTCGGATTACCGAACGTTGGAAAATCTACCTTATTTAACGCGCTAACTAAAAAAAGCGTGCTGGTGGCAAACTATCCTTTTGCAACAATCGATCCTTCGGTTGGTGTAGTGGCTGTACCAGACGAAAGACTTTATAAGTTAGCCGAATTTTCCAAGACTCAAAAAATCATTCCAGCGGCGGTCGAGTTCGTGGATATTGCCGGTTTGGTGAAAGGGGCGAGTGCGGGTGAAGGTCTGGGTAATAAATTCCTGACCAACATTCGTGAGACGGATGCCATCGCTGAAGTGGTGCGTATTTTTGAAGACGATAATATCATTCACGTCTCAAATAAAGTAGAACCACTTTCGGATATTGAAACTATTAACTTGGAATTGATCTTTGCGGATATGCAAAGTGTTTCAAAACGCCTTACTAGTTTAGTGTCCGAAATGAAAAAGGGCAGTAAGAGTGCGGTGATAGAAAATTCAGCTCTCACTAAAATTAAAATTGAATTAGAGGCGGGGCGCTTGGCTCAGAATGCGAAACTTGATGAATTTGAGATTGTGGAAGCGAAAAAACTTTGTCTGTTAACCATGAAGCCAATTTTGTATGTTTTAAATCGTAAAACTGGTGGGCAAAACTTGGACGATCTAAATGATGAGAGATATGTAAAACTGATGAACTTTTTCAAAGAGACCAATTCACAGTATGTTGTTGTTGACGCCGGCCTCGAGCATGAATTGAAAGATATGGAAGGAAAAGATAAGACCGAGATGCGTGAAGGCATGGGTGTAAAAGATGACGGTATCAATGATTTGATTAAGGCCGGCTATAAACTGCTTGGTCTTGCAACTTACTTTACCACTGGTGAGGTAGAGACTCGTGCTTGGACTATCAAGAATGGTTGGACAGCCCCTATGGCCGGAACAGCGATTCACCAAGATTTCAAAGAAAAATTCGTTCGCGCTGAAGTAATTCATTGGGATACTTTACTGTCTGCTGGTTCATATGCCGCCGCTCGCGAAAAAGGCTTGATCAAAACTGAAGGTAAAGAATATGTGGTAAAGGATGGTGATGTGATTGAGTTTAAGATATAATATATATTATGGAAACTAAACAATATTCAGCTGTTATAAAGTGGTCATTGATCATTGGAATTGTCATTCTGATCAATATGTTTTTCAACTATGCGATTAGCTTGGTTTACACTAATCCAGATTTAGTTGAATATTGTCCACAACCTCAAGTTATCGAAAAGATTGAAACCGAAGCTGCCTGTGTTGCTCGTGGTGGTCAATGGAATGCTAACACTTACAATGAAGTAAATGCTCCGAAAGGCTATTGCGATCAAGACTTTACTTGTCGTAAGGATTACGAGGAAGCTTTGAAAGTCTATAACCGAAACGTCTTTATTATTTTAGTAGCACTAGGCATCATCCTAGTCGGTGCAAGTTTTGTGGTAGCGTTTAATTGGACTTTGTCTGTTGCGCTCGCGATGGGTGGTATACTTTCGATCATTATTGCCTCAATTCGTTATTGGAGCGATGCAGACAATTTAGTAAGAGTAGTAATTCTTTTCCTTGCCCTGGCAGCCCTGATTTATTTTGCGGTAAAGAAGTTTAAGAATTAATTTTACTCTTATGATCTCGAAAAAAAAGAATACTATCAAAAATTACGATCACACCAAGATCGAGCCAAAATGGCGTAAGGTCTGGACCAAAAAAGGTGTAAATAAAACTCCAGACGATTTGAAAAAACCAAAGTTTTATATTTTGGATATGTTTCCGTATCCATCTGGTGCTGGCCTCCATGTCGGCCATCCTCGTGGCTATATTGCTACAGATGTTTATTCTCGCTACAAGAAAATGCACGGTTTTAATGTCCTTCACCCGATGGGTTGGGATGCTTTTGGTTTGCCAGCCGAGGAACATGCGTTAAAAAACAAAACCAATCCAAGTATTCAAACTGCAAAAAATGTAAAACATTACAAGGATCAAGTTAGCATTATTGGTTTGAATTATGACTGGGATCGAGAGGTGAATACGACTGATCCAAAATACTATAAATGGACTCAATGGATCTTCTTACAACTTTTCAAAAAGGGTTTGGCTTATGAAAGTTATGCACCGATCAATTGGTGTCCGTCTTGTAAAACTGGTTTGGCGAACGAAGATCTAGAAGATGGTAAGTGTGAGCGCTGTGGGACGGTAGTAGAAAAAAAGCCAATGCGCCAGTGGGTCCTTAAAATTACCGATTATGCTGATCGCTTATTGTCTGATATTGATTCATTAAACTGGCCAGAGAGTGTTAAAGAAAGCCAACGTAATTGGATTGGCCGAAGTGAAGGAGCAGAAATTGATTTTACGATAAAGGATTCCACTCAGAAAATTACAGTTTTTACCACCAGAGCAGATACTTTATTTGGAGTAACTTATGTAGTTTTAGCACCAGAGAATAAATTGGTGGATGAACTAAAGTCTAAGATTAAAAATTGGTCAGCGGTCGAGAAATATCGCGCTGAGGTAAAAGGTAAAACCGAAATCGAACGAACTGCGGTTGGTCGCACTAAAACTGGTGTGGTTTTAGATGGAATTAAAGCAATTAATCCAGCTAATAACGAAGAGGTGCCGGTTTGGGTGGCTGATTATGTTTTGAATGAATATGGTACCGGTGCGGTAATGGCCGTTCCTGCGCATGATGAACGAGATAGTCAGTTTGCAGAAGTCTATAAATTACCGATTAAACAAATCGAGTTGGCCGATAAGGCTGAAATTACTCGCCAGTATGGCCGAGCGATTGTGAAATACAAACTTAAAGACTGGGTGTTTTCTCGTCAGCGTTATTGGGGTGAGCCGATTCCTGTTGTGCACTGTGAAAAATGTGGAGTGGTTGCAGTGCCGGAAAAAGATTTGCCGGTGAAATTACCAAAAGTTAAATTCTATGAACCAACAGGTACAGGGGAATCGCCACTCGCCAATATTTCCAAGTGGGTCAATACCAAATGTCCAAATTGTAAAAGTAAAGCTCGTCGAGAGACAAATACCATGCCGCAATGGGCTGGTTCATCTTGGTACTATTTGCGCTATATGGATCCAAAAAACAGCAAGGCTTTGGTAGATAAAAAGAAAGAGCAATATTGGGCACCAGTGGATTTATATGTAGGTGGAACCGAACACGCTACTCGCCATCTTATCTATGCTCGTTTTTGGCATAAATTCTTGTACGATATTGGTGTTGTAAGTACCACAGAGCCTTTCATGCAATTAAAAAATCAGGGTATGGTTTTGGGTTCTGATAATCGCAAAATGAGTAAACGCTGGGGTAATGTAGTGAACCCAGATGATGTTGTAAAAAATGTGGGTGCAGATACCTTGCGAGTTTATGAAATGTTTATGGGTCCGTTTGATCAAGAGATTTCTTGGAGTACAGACAACATGGTGGGCTCGCGTCGTTTTTTGGAGCGCGTTTGGAAACTTCAGGACAAGGTTTTAATCAAAGTAGCAGAAAATCGTGACTTCAAAATACTCTTGCATAAGACAATTAAAAAAGTAACTGAGGATATTGTGAATTTTAATTTCAATACCGCTATTTCTTCTTTGATGATCTTAATTAATAATGCCGAGAGGGTAGAGCTAACCAAGGATGATTACTCGACCATCTTAAAATTATTAGCTCCTTTTGCTCCGCACATGACCGAAGAAATCTGGGCTAATCTTGGCCACAAGAAATCTATTCATTTAGAGACTTGGCCAAAATTTGATCAAGATAAAATAGTCTCTGACACCATCACAATCGTGGTACAAATTAATGGTAAAGTTCGCGCTACTTTTGAAATGCCAAATGGAGCCACTCAAGCCGAGGTTGAAGAAATGGCTTTTGGTATGGAAAGTGTCTCCAAGTGGTTGGTAGAAAAAACAATTGTGAAGAAAATTTTTATCAAAGAAAAGATTCTAAGTGTCATTACAGATTAGCCATTTGACGAAAAATGGTAATAGTGCTATACTATCTTAATGACAACGACAATAAATTTTAAACCAAAGCAAGTCAGCAAGCGACTCCTCGCTGCTTTATCAACTCGTTCTCGTGATGTGATGACCAAACGTTATGGTCTAGGTAATGATCCAGAGCCAATGACCTTGGATGCTATCGGTAAGACCTACGGCATCACTCGTGAGCGTGTTCGTCAGATTGAGAATCATGCTCTAGCTGTTATTCGCAAGTCTAAGCAATACGCCGAAGAAAAAGCTACTTTTGAAGAAATTGAAAAACATATCCACGAGCTTGGTGGAATTGTCGTTGAACAAGATCTCCTTGATTATATTTCTGATAACCCTTCAATTCAGAGCCACGTGAACTTTATTTTGGTAGTGGGACATCCATTTACTAAATTTAAAGAAGACGATGATTTCAAGCATCGTTGGTTTATTGATAACGCTCTTGCTGAAAAAGTTCACACTGCTTTACGCAAATTATACTCAGCCCTTAAGAGTGATGAACTTCTATCTGAACCAGATATTGTAAAATCTTTTCTAGAACAACTAGAAGATGTTTCTGAACATTATCGTAACGAAGAGATTGCTAAGCGTTGGTTAGGCCTATCAAAGAAAATTGGTAAAAACCCACTAGGTGAATGGGGTCGTAGTGAATCTTCAAATATTAGTACTAAAGGTATGCGAGATTATGCTTACTTGATTATCCGTAAGCATGGATCCCCAATCCACTTCCGTGAAGTAGCAAAAGCGATCACTAGCATCTTTAAAATTAAAGCTCATGTGGCTACTTGTCACAACGAACTAATTAAAGATCCACGCTTTGTTTTGGTTGGCCGAGGTCTATATGCTCTATCTGAATGGGGTTATATGAGTGGTGTCGTTAAGGATGTAATCCGCAAGATTATCGATAAAAACGGCCCACTAACTAAAGCTGAGGTAATTGATAAAGTTTTGAAAGAACGTTACGTAAAGGAAAATACTATTATTATCAATCTACAGAATCCAAAATTCTTCAAGAAAAACAAAGACGGTAAGTACGAGATTGTGAAATAAGAAACGCGTGTTATAATAGCTCTATATGTTCTTAGAGCTATTGTCGCGTTTTAATACAGAAGTTCTACCTCTGGTCTATAAGATAATTTTTATTATGTCTCCGGTTTTGGTACCGGCTATTTTGATTTATATTACTGGACATTTGTGGGTTAGGTATGTGCAATATAAATATATTTTAAAACAAAAACCTTTTTTGATTGAAATTAAGATACCAAAAGATATTCAAAAGTCCCCTATGGCTATGGAAATTATTTTGGCTATTATGCAACAATCTGGCGCCTCAAATTATTCTGATGCGTTTTTAGATGGTAAGGTTGCTCCTTGGTTTTCACTTGAACTAGCTTCTTTTGGTGGGGAAGTTCATTTCTATATTTGGGGTAGTGAGAATAAGTTTAAGAAATTAATTGAAGCTCAAATTTATGCCCAGTATCCGACGGTTGAGGTACATGATGTGCCTTTGGAAAAAGACTATGTTAGAAATTTTTACTACAATCCAGACAAAATATCTTTATGGGGTGTGCAATTTGGTTTTACTAACAAAGATGTTTATCCAATCAAGACCTATGTGGATTATGCTTTAGATAAAGATCAAAAAGACGAATACCGAATTGATCCAATGACGGCTATGATTGAATTTTTTGGCTCTGCTGAGAAGGGTAATCAGTTATGGATGCAAATTTTGATTCGTAAGCACGACAAGCGTGATATCTTGAGTTTCCAGTGGGGTAAAACACCAGACTGGAAAGCCGAAGCTCAAAAAGAGATTGATGCGATCAGGGAACAAGCTACACCAGAGCAAACAGGTGATTTTCCTGGCTTCCCAAATCCAACTAAAGGTCAAGTCGAAAAAATTGCCGCCATCGAGCGAAGTATTAGTAAATTAGCTTTCGATACTTGTATTCGAGGTATGTATATTGCCGATAAAGATTCTTTTAATTCCATGTATATTTCTGGTCTGATTGGTAGTACTAGACAGTACAACTCAGTACATTTGAATGGTTTTAAACCAAAAGGTAAAACAGATGTGTCTGATGAGTACAAAGATTTATGTGCTTTCTTTCCTTTTATGAATAAACGCAAGGATTATTTAGTCGCCAAATATAAAAAGTCTATGCTTAATGCTTATCGTTTGCGTTCCTTCTTCTATCCGCCATATCAATTTTTCAAACAAGGTCCACTAGTTATGAATACCGAAGAACTTGCCACTATTTATCACTTCCCAGGTAATGTTTCTTCTACTCCAACTTTGGCCAAGATTCCATCAAAGAAAAGCGAGGCCCCAGCCAATTTGCCGATCAAAAAATGAGACGAATCTTCATCAGTGTTGTAATTGCTATTGTTTTAGTTTCTATTTCAATCGGTTTTTTTACTTATCCACCAGCTAATTTTCCGCAGGCTACTATCTATAAAATTGAAAAGGGTACAGGTCTAAATGCTTTGGGTAGTGATTTAGAAAATAAGGAGATCATTCGTCTACCATTTTGGTTCAAGGTTTTTGCTGTGTTGTTTGGTGGCCCAAAAGGGATTGACGCTGGGGATTATGCCTTAAATAAACCAGAGAACGCTATTAAATTAGCTTACCGATTTGTTCGTGGTGATCATCAGTTGGTTCCAGTTAAAGTTACTATTCCAGAAGGTTTAAATAATTTAGAAATTGCTAAAATAATTGATCAGTCGTTAAAAAATTTTGATATTCAAAAATTCATAACCATGGCTAGTAGTACAGAGGGTTATCTTTTTCCTGATACCTATTTTTTTCTGCCAAATGTAACCGAGTCTGATATTATTAAAATCATGAAAGATAACTTTACCGCTAAAGTTGGGACGGTTTCAGAAGAGGTTGTAAAGATGGCTTCGATTTTAGAGCTTGAAGCTCGCACCGAAGAAAGCCGAAAAATTATTGCCGGTATCTTGTGGGAAAGAATACATATTGGTATGCCTTTACAGGTAGATGCTTCTTTTAAGTATATTAACGGCAAGACTACTGCTACTCTATCTTTAGCAGATTTAAAGATGAACTCACCATACAATTCTTATACTAATAAAGGTTTGCCACCGACTCCTATCTCTAATCCTGGATTAATGTCTATTCAAGCCGCTTTGAATCCAATCAAAACACCTTATTTATATTTTTTGACAGATAAAAATGGCAATATGCATTATGCCAAAACCTTCGCCGAGCATTTGCAAAATAAAGAGAAGTATTTACAATAGTTTTAATGTTTAAAAATAAAGGTAAAGTCTTTGTTGGTCTCTCGGGCGGCGTGGATTCTTCGGTGTCTGCGGCACTTTTGCAATCTCAAGGCTATGATGTACACGGTGTCTTTATTAGGGTCTGGCAACCAGATTTTTATGAATGTACTTGGCGAGAAGATCGTTTGGATGCAATGCGGGTGTGTGCAAAATTAGATATTCCTTTTTACACTCTAGATTTAGAAAAAGAATACAAGAAAGAAGTTGTAGATTATATGATTGCTGAATACAAGGCTGGGCGTACACCAAATCCGGATGTGATGTGTAATAAGTATATTAAATTCGGCGGTTTCTTTGATTGGGCAATGAAACAGGGGGCGGATTTTGTGGCAACTGGGCATTATGCCAGATTAAATTCAGATCATGAATTAATAGCGGGTAGGGATATGAATAAAGATCAGACTTATTTTCTTTGGACTTTAACCCAAAATCAACTCAGAAAAACTTTATTTCCCGTTGGTGATATTGAAAAACCAGCCGTGCGAAAATTAGCCAAGAAATTTGGTTTACCAACTGCTGAGAAAAAAGATAGTCAAGGATTATGTTTTATTGGTAAGGTGGATATGGCGGAATTTCTGAATCACTTTATTGAAACTAAAGTAGGGGAAGTGCTAAATCTTAAAGGAGAAGTGATCGGCGAGCATGATGGCGCCATCTTTTATACAATTGGACAGCGTCATGGTTTTCGAATTACCAAACACACTCCAGAAGACGATCGAAATTTTGTGATTGCCAAAGATTTAGAAAAAAATACTATTACCGTGGCTGATTCTTTACTTAAATCTAATAACAGTAAAAATGAAATCAGATTACGTAATTTAAATTGGACCACAGATAAAGTTCCAGATCTAAGTAAATCTTATAGTGCTAGGTTGCGTTATCGTCAACCACTTTTTACTTGCTGGATTAAAGATATAGAGAAAGATATCTGTACCGTAGTTTTTGACGCCCACAATCAAGCGATAGCTCCAGGTCAATCAGTGGTGTTTTATGATGGTGAAAAGTGCCTTGGCGGGGCAATTATAGTATAATGCCCTATATGCCTGAAACAAAAATTGCTTACATTATAAAATCAGATGGTGTAACTGAACCATTTGATCGAACTAAATTAGAAAAATCTTTACGTAAATTAGGTACTAAACCAGAGACAGCAGAATTGATCGTTTCGGAAGTGGAGGCGGGGTTGAAGGACGGCCATACAACTCATGAAATTTATAAACAAGCTTTTGATTTACTTAGAAAACACCAAGCGCCAGTTGCAATCCGTTACTCTTTAAAAAGAGTTATTTCTGAACTCGGCCCGTCTGGGTTTCCGTTTGAAAAATTGATCTGTGAAGTATTTAAAGCTCGGGGTTATGAGGCGGTGACCGATCAAATCGTGATGGGCCGTTGTGTACCACACGAAATGGATATTGTTGCTTGGAATCCAGAAGAACTAATTATGGTGGAAGCTAAATTCCACTCAGACTCAAGTGCTAAGTCAGATTTGAAAGTTGCTTTATATATAAAAGCTCGATTTGACGATTTACAATCTGGAACTTTTCATTATGGTGGCCAAGAAAGAAAGATGACTAAAGGTATGATTGTTACTAATACTAAATTCTCGACTGTGGCTGTGCAGTATGGTGAATGTGCTGGTTTGAATATGGTTGGTTGGAATTATCCCAAAAATAAAAACCTTCATCATTGGATCGAGGAAATGAACCTAGTGCCAATCACTGCTTTACCAGCCCTAGCTGAAAAAGATATTCAATTACTTCTAGCTAATAACATAATCATCTCTAAACAGCTGATGAATACGGCAATGTTGAAGAGTTTGGGTTTCTCAGATGAAAAAATTACTGAAATAATAAACGAGGTGAATGGTTTAATCGAAATCTGTAAATAAGAAGATGGCACCTTACAAAGCTAAAAGTACTTGGGGGATTTACGATCCGGAAAGTAAAGAACCGCATAAACTATCTCGTTCCAAGCTTGATCTATTTTTAAACTGCGAGCGCTGTTTCTATTTAGATCAAAAAATTGGAGTAAGACGCCCAGCCTCTTTTCCTCTAACTTTGAATAATGCGGTGGATTATTTGATGAAGAAAGAGTTTGACGCTCACCGCGCGGCGGGTACCGCCCACCCAATTATGAAAAAATATGGTATCGAAGCAGTACCTTATAATGATTCAAAAATGGAGGAGTGGCGGGATGCTTTAAAACGAGGTGTATCTTTCTTGCATAAAAAAACTAACATTATTTTGCGTGGAGGTGTAGATGATATTTGGGTAAATAAAGATGGGGAACTAATTGTGGTGGATTATAAAGCTACCAGTAAAGACGAAGAAGTAACGCTTGATGATGAGTGGAAGATACAATACAAACGCCAAATGGAAATTTACCAGTGGCTTTTGGCACAGAATGGTTATAAGGTCTCTGAGACTGGCTATTTTGTATATGCCAATGCCAAGACTGACCGTGAAGCGCTTGAGGCTCGTTTGGATTTTGATATAACGGTCATTCCTTATAAGGGTAATACCGATTGGATTGAGAAAGAAATTGTTGGTATGAAAAAATGTTTAGATCTTCCTAATGCGCCAAAAGCTTCTGAAAATTGCGAGTTCTGTGCCTATCGCCAAGCCGCTGGTGAAGAACTCTTAAAACTTCAGCAGCTTGAAAAGAAAGGTTCCAAAAAGTTGTTTAGTTAAGCCATTTTTGATATACTCATTTTAATATGAAATCAGTCGAGATTCGTGAGCGGTATTTAAAATTCTTTGAAAAGAGGGGACATAAAATCATCCCCTCAGCTTCGCTTGTGCCTGAAAATGATCCCTCATCTCTTTTTACTACTGCAGGCATGCAACCACTTGTGCCTTATCTTTTAGGCCAAAAACATCCAAGCGGAACACGTTTGGTTGATGTACAGAAATGTGTTCGTACTGGTGATATCGACGATGTGGGTGATAATCGTCACCTCACTTTCTTTGAAATGATGGGTAATTGGTCTTTGGGTGATTATTTTAAAAAAGAAGCAATCAATTGGAGTTATGAATTTTTGACTAGTAAAGAAGAAGGTCTAGGTCTTGATCCTACCAGACTTTTTGTTACGACCTTTAAAGGTGAAGAAGGTATTCCCAAAGATGAAGATTCTATTAAATTTTGGCAGGAAGTATTTGCGAAGAATAAATTAAGTAACGAGGTTGCCGGTGATGATGAGATGATTAAAGGAGATATTCGTATCTTGCCACTTGGTAAAGATGACAATTTTTGGATTGCGGGTGCGACCGGCCCTTGCGGTGGTGATACCGAAATCTTCTATAATGTGACTGGTGAAAAAATTGAAGGAAAGTTTTCTGATTTAGTTAAAGTCGGTAAGCTGATTGAAATTTGGAATAATGTGTTCATGGAGTTCAATAAAACCGCTGAGGGTAAATATTTACCACTCACTCAGCAGAATGTGGATACCGGTATGGGTCTTGAACGCACTGCGGTGGTGATGCAGGGTAAATCTAATGTCTTTGAAACAGATATTTTTGAGCCGATTTTATCTTACATTAAAAATAATTCGAAGAAGTACGACGACCGCTTGGCCAAAATTGTTGCTGATCATATTCGTTCAGCTGTTTTTATGATTTCTGATGGTGTGGCACCTTCTAATACTGACGCTGGTTATGTCCTACGTCGAATCGTCCGTCGAATGGTTCGGGTGATTGATAAGCTAGAACTACCTCGTAATAGTGTGTTTGATTTGGCCAATATAATTATAGATAATTTCGCTTACGCTTATCCAGATTTAGTTAAGAATAAAGACAATACCTTAAATACCCTCAAAGAAGAAGATGAAAAATTCCGTAAAACTCTGGAAAAGGGTTTGAAAGAGTTTGAGAAAGGGATTGATCCATTTATTTTGTTTACCACCTACGGTTTTCCAATTGAACTTACAGAAGAACTAGCTAAAGAAAAAGGTCAGCAAATTGATCGTGAAAAATTTAAAAAAGACCTAGAAGCTCATCAGGCCCTGTCACGTGCTGGCGCCGAGCAAAAGTTTAAGGGTGGCCTTGGGGGTACTGGCGAAATGGAATTAAAGTATCACACCGCAACTCACTTACTGCATCAGGCTTTGCGCGATGTTTTGGGAAATACCGTTCAGCAAAAGGGAAGCAATATCACCGCTGAGCGTTTACGTTTTGACTTTGTGCACGGTGCCAAAATGACCGATGAAGAAAAGAAAAAAGTAGAAGATATTGTGAACAGCAAAATTGAGGCTAAATTGCCAATGAATAAAATAATCTTACCAAAAGCGGAAGCCGAGAAAACCGGAGCTTTACATTTCTTTGGTGATAAATACGGCGATGAGGTATCGGTCTATTTTATCGGTGATTCTATAGACACTGCCTACTCCAAAGAATTCTGTGGCGGTCCACATGTCACCAATACTGGTATCCTAGGTAAATTTAAAATCGTAAAAGAAGAAGCGGTCAGTGCGGGAGTTAGACGAATTAAAGCTGTTCTGGTATAATTACAGCATGTCGTTCTTTTGGTTTGGCCTAAAAAAGAAAAAAGATAGTTACTCTATCGTCTTAAATGTCGCAAGTGGCTCTGTAACTGGCGCTTTAGTGCATTTTACTGAAAAACCAGGTATTAAAGTTGTCTCATATATTAACGAACCCATCATTTTTCAGGCTGATATTTCTGTATCTAGGCATATTGAGCTAATGAAATCAGCTTTGGAAAAGGTTTTAAAACAAATCAACCCTGAACATCAAAAGATTCAGAACGTCTACTATCTCTTGGCTTCACCGTGGAGTATCTCTCAAACTCAAACTGTACGGCTTAAAGAAAATAAAAAGGTAAAACTAACCGACAGTTTTCTACAAAAATTAATTGATCGTGAATTAGCTAATTCTGACTTCACTAGCCATAATAAAATAATCGAAAGAAAAATTATTCAAATCAAAGCTAATGGTTATATTCTAAATGAAGTAAGTGGTGAATCAGCGAGCGAAGCTGAAGTAAGCGTTTTTTCCACTGTAGTACCAGCAGATTTACTTAATGATATTGAAAATATTGTAGCCAAATATTATCCGGGTGTGGCTTCGGTCTATCATTCGATGTCCTTACCAATCTTTTCGGTGATTCGGGATTTATTTCCAAATCGAGAGGATTTTGTGTATTTGGACGTTAGTGAAGAAATGACCGATATTGCGGTGGTGAAGAAGGGTGTGGTTATTAGCTTAGTTTCTTTTCCTTTTGGACGAAATCATTTTGTTCGTGAATTAGCGGCCAAAACACATACCGCTAAGGTGGTAGCTGATGCTAATTTAAAACATGTGGCCGAAAAGAATCTAAATAAATTAGCTTCAGCGCATCTGTCTGTTCATATCTCGGGGATTATTGATAAATGGACCACCCAAGTGGTAGGTGTGTTTGATAAATTTACCCAAAATTTATCGATGCCAGAAAACATTTTTTTCATAACTACTAATGATTTAGTTTTTCTGTTAAAAGATAGACTGACGAAAGCGGGGCTCGAAGTGGTGGGCGTCGAGGCTCGGAATATTACTTCACCAATACAGATTCAAGATACAATGTTTAAAATCGGTTTAGTCTTTTTAGATAAAATTTATAAAATATAAAAAATATGCCAAGAAAAATTATCACTGACGGGGTAACAGTTAAAAAATCAATTCGTGATATTCCTATTTCCGTCGAAAAAGAGAAAAAGCGCGCTCCACGTTTAGCTAAGGTGGAATCAATTCGTAAACCAGTGAATCCTAAGTTTGTTATTTGGGTTATTGCTTTGATCGCGGTGATGGCTTTATTTTTCGGTATTTCGCTTTTGTTTGCTTCTGTTACATTAAAAGTGACTCCACGAGTGGAGACTGTTTCTTTTAATAACGAAACTTATCCAAATTTACCTTTTGAGGTTTTGAATATCTCTAAAACTGATTCGGTAAAAATAGAAGCGACCGAAGAAAAAATGGTTAGTCAGAAGGCCAGTGGTAAAATTGTTGTTTATAATAATTACAGTGCTACAGCTCAACGTTTGATCAATAATACTCGCTTTGAATCAGCTAATGGTAAAATTTACCGTATTGCTAATTCTGTAGATGTGCCTGGAACGAAAGTTGTTTCTGGAAAAACTGTTCCTGGCAGTGTTGAGGTAACTGTTTATGCCGATGAACCAGGCGAAGCTTATAATATGAAGTTGGCAGATATGACTGGTGATTTTAAGATTCCAGGCTTTAAAGGTACACCACGTTATAATAGTTTCTACGCTCGTTTAAAGACTGATATTTCTGGTGGGGTAGTCGGCCAGCAGAAGGTTATTTCGGCTGAAGCTCGCCGAACGGCTGAAGAATCACTTAAGGCCTCAGTTAAAGAAATGTTGATCAAAGAATTATATGCAATTAAGCCAGAGAATTATATTGTTTTTGATCAGACTTACACTATCGAATATAATCCACAACCGGACACTTTTACTGCTGGATCAAAAGAAGTATCTATAAATATGCAGGGTGATTTAAAGGCTTACGTTTTCAATAGCCTAAAACTAGGTGAATATTTTGGCACCAAGAAATTAGTAAATTTTGATCATCTAACAGCAAATTTTATTCCAAGCGATACTCTAGGGGTAAACTTTTCCGTGAAGAATGAATTAACCTTGAATGGTTCGGCTCAGATTAAGTGGTTGTATGACCCAATGGCCATGAAGCGGGATCTTGTGGGTCGTTCGGCTTCAGACACTGTTTCCATTTTATCGAAATATAAGAAACAGGTAGGCAGTATTGAGGTACTTTTCCAGCCGGTTTGGACAAAGTATGTACCAGACGACATTGATCGTATCGAAGTGGTAGAAATTTAATATTTAATTTACAATAGAATAATTATGAACGAACAAATAAATCCTGTTGCCCCAGTGCAACCTTTACCAACGGCTCCTATCACTAACTCCGCTCCAGTTACTCCGACTGTAAAATATGCTGGTTTTTTTGCTCGATATTTAGCTGGATTCATAGACTCAGTTATCACTAGTATGGTACTTAAAATAGTAACCACACCTTTTATTGAACCATACCCATCTAAAACCGAATCACTTAGTTTTAGTGCGTTTAGTTTGGCAGCCACGTTTCTTTATTTTATATTAATGACCCACTACAAAGGGACAACTCTAGGTAAAATGGTAATTGGCGCTTCCGTTAAATCAGACGATATGCAAAAACTCCCAGTCGGCCGAGTCGTCTTGAGAGAGACTGTTGGTAAGATCGCATCTACAATTACTTTAATGGTTGGTTATATAATGGCAGCTTTTACAGAGAAGAAGCAGGCTTTGCATGATAAAATAGCCCACAGTATTGTGGTTCTTGATGATCCAAATAAAAATAAAAAATGGACAACTGTTGTTGGGGCGATATTATTTATTATTACTGTCGGTTGGTTTGTCGTATCGGGAAGTGCTTTACTAATGTTGATATTAGCTAGTGGTGTAGTTGCCTTTTAATAGGTTTTCTGTTATGATTGCAGAGTTCATTTCTAAATGGCCCACAGCAAAGATAAACAAATAAAGGAGGGAATTGTAATCGAAGCTTTTCCTAACGCCTTGTTCAAAGTCAAAAACTTGGATGACGAAAATGAGGTCCTCTGCTTTTTGTCTGGTAAGATGCGTTTACATCGTATTCGCGTTTTAGTTGGAGACAAAATCGCCTATGAAGTAGACGAGTATGGTGGTAAGGGTCGGATCAATAAACGTTTTTAATTATTAAAAAAATGAAAGTTAAAGCATCAGTCAAGAAAATTTGTCCAAAGTGTAAAACCGTTCGCCGTAAGGGTCGAGTGATGGTTATTTGCAGTGGTAACCCTCGTCACAAGCAACGCCAAGGTTAAAAGGTTGCATTTAATTACTCATTGTGCTATAATCGCCGAACAAACTTTATTTATGCGTATTTCAGGTATTACCATCCCAGACAACAAGCGACTCAAGGTCGGCCTAACCGTTTTACACGGTATTGGTTTGTCACTCGCTAAATCTATCTTAATCCAAGCAAAAGTTGACCCAATGAAAAAGGGTAGTGAAATTTCTCCTGAAGAAGAAAATGCTATTCGTAAAATTGTAGAATCTCGTAAGATCGAAGGTGATCTAAAACGCGAAGTATCTGCTAATATTAAGCGTCTAAAAGATATCAAGGCTTATCGCGGTACTCGCCATGCTAAAAAGCTTCCTTCTCGCGGTCAACGTACCAAGACAAACTCTCGTACTCTACGTGGTAACACTCGTAAGACTATGGGTACCGGTCGTAAAGCAGCAGAAAAGAAATAATAAATTATGACAAAAGAAAAAAACACAAAAGTAGCTGAAGCAGCTGCACCAGCGGAAGCAAAGAAAGAAACTAAATCATCAAGCAAAAAGAAGATGATTGCTTCTGGTATTTTGTATGTAGAATCTACCTTCAATAACACCAAGGTTTCCCTAACTGATTCTAAGGGTAACCTAGTAATGTGGTCTTCATCCGGCTCTCTTGGTTTTAAGGGTGCTAAGAAAGGTACTCCTTTCGCAGCAGCTAAAATCGGTGAAACTCTAGGTCAAAAAGCTTTTGATCTTGGCCTAAAGGAAATCGATGTAGTAGTAAAGGGTGTTGGTTCTGGTCGTGAGTCAGCAATTCGTGGTTTTATTACCAAGGGTTTTGCTATCAACTCTATCAAGGACGTTACCCCAGTACCACACAATGGTCCAAAGCCAAAGAAACCACGTCGCGTCTAATTTTAATAATTAAACTATCATGATCAACAGACCAAAGTATAAAGTAGCACGTCGCCTCGGAGCCCACGTTTTTGATAAAACCCAAACCGACAAGTTTGCGGCTAAGTTGGCTCAAAAGAAAAGCGATGCTAAACCAAAAGCAAAAAGCGACTTCGGTTTGCAGATGTTTGAAAAGCAAAAGGCGAAAGTTACCTACGGTGTAAACGAGCGCATGTTTGCTAAGTATGTTAAAGGTATTCTAAATAAGGCTGGTGCCAACTCTACTGACACCTTGATCACTATTCTCGAGACTCGTTTAGACAACGTAGTATATCGTCTTGGTTTGGCTTCTACTCGTCAAGCTTCTCGACAAATGGTTTCCCACGGTCACATTAAAGTGAATGGTATTCGTGTTACCATTCCTTCTTACAATGTTTCAACTGGTGATAAAATCACTATTCGCGAGGCAAGTGCTAATAAAGCTCTATTTACCAACTTGGAAGAAAAGTTGAAAGATCGCACTTTGCCAGCTTGGTTGAATTTCGATATTGCCAAAAAAGAGGGTAAGGTGGTGGGTGTTCCAAAATTAGCTCCAACTGAAGTGAATTTCGATACCGCGGCGGTGTTGAACTTCTATAGCCGTTAGAGCTTGCATAATTTTAATTTTTGGTTTATAATATTTATTCATTTTTATAATTAATAAAAAGTCACGTATGTCAGAAAACAAACAAGTTTTATTGCCTTCAAAGCCACGTATCGTGTCCGAAGAAGGATTTTCCGGAACATATGAAATTGACAGTCTTTATCCTGGTTATGGTCACACCCTAGGTAACTCTCTTCGCCGTATTATTTTGTCTTCTTTGCCGGGCGTAGCAATCACTTCAGTCAAGATTGCCGGTGTTGAACACGAATTCTCTGCTGTTCCAGGTGTAAAGGAAGATGTAATTGCTCTTATCCTTAACCTTAAGAAAGTACGCATTAAGATGCTAACCGATGAACCTCAGACCATCGAACTTAAAGTAAAAGGTATTAAAGAAGTTACTGCCGGCGACATTACCGTCCCTGGTCAAGTAGAAATTCTAAACCCAGAATTATACATTGCTAGCCTAAGCGATAAAAACGCTGAATTGAACATTGAGATGAAAATCGAGAAGGGTCTTGGTTATGTTCCAAAAGAAGTTTTAGAAAAAGAAAGAACTGAGATTGGCCGAATTACTCTTGATGCTATCTTTAGCCCGATCCGTCGTGTAAACTACGAAGTAGAAAACATGCGTGTTGGTGACCGAACTGATTTCAACAAACTACGTTTGATGATCGAAACCGATGGTACCTTTACTCCAAAAGAAGCTTTAGAAGAAGCGATCAGTATTATGATTGCTCAGCTTAAAGCAATCGTTGGTTTCAAAGAACCAGAAATTATGGTAGAAGAAGTAAAGGAATCTAAAGACGGTGAAGATTCTAAGGAAACTGATTCAGAGTTTCTAAAGACTCGTATTGAATCTTTGGATCTATCAGCTCGTACCATTAACGCTTTAACCTCAGCTAATATCCGCACCGTTGGCGGTCTAGCTCGTAAGAAAGAAAAAGATCTTTCTGATGTAGAAGGTTTGGGTGCAAAAGGTATTTCTGAAATCAAGAAAATGCTAGCGGATGTCGGTATTACACTTAAATAATTTTTAATAATAAACTAACCCATGAGACACAGTCAAAAGACAAAAGTATTAGGCCGAGAGAAAGGACAGAGAAAAGCTTTGATCGCGACTTTGGCTGTCTCTTTGGTCCGCGACGGTAAGATTAAGACTACCGAAACTAAGGCGAAAGTTCTTCGCCCAATGGTAGAACGTTTGGTTACTAAGGCGAAAGCTGGTGACGTAGCCGCTCGACGCTTCTTGACTTCAAAAGTTGGTGCTCCAACTGCGAAGGCTTTGGTAGATGTTATCGCACCAAAATACAAGGAACGCAAAGGTGGTTACCTTCGAATTATTAAATTAAATGATCGCAAGAGCGACGGTGCAAAATACGCTCAGATCGAATTTGTCTAAACATATGGAATACAAAATTGATGCCAGCGGTAAAAAGTTAGGACGATTAGCGAGCGAGGTCGCAAGTATTTTGCTTGGCAAGACCAATCCTAATTTTCAGAAACACGAAATTGCTGATGTAAAAGTAGCAGTCTTTAATGCTTCAAAGATGGATATTACCGAAAAGAAAGCTCAAACCAAGTCTTATCGTCACTATACTGGTTTCCCAGGTGGTTTGCGCGATGTTACTTTGGAAGCGGTAATTGAAAAGAAGGGTTATGGTGAAGCTTTGACCAAAGCGGTTACTGGCATGATCCACAATACTCGCATGAAGAAAGAAATTTTAAAGAATTTAATCGTTACTGAATAATTTTATGTCTGAAACTACTAAAAAATACATTGAGACTGTTGGTCGCCGTAAGACTTCTGTTGCTCGCGCTCGTCTAACTCCAAGCGCTAAATCTTCTTTGACTGTGAACGATAAAGCAACCTCTGATTACTTTAAAGTTGCTGAACAAGTAGCTATCGCAGAACAGGCCCTACAGACTCCAGGTCTAACTCAAAAATTTGCGGTTACTATCAAAGTGACTGGTGGTGGTGTAAACTCTCAAGCTGAAGCTGTTCGCCACGCGATCGCTCGCGCTTTAAATGAGTTCGATTTAACTTTACGTAAAGATCTAAAGAAAGCTGGATTCCTAAAACGTGATCCTCGTGCTAAAGAACGCCGTAAATTCGGTCTCAAGAAAGCCCGCAAGTCTCCACAGTGGTCTAAACGTTAAGATCAACAAAAAACACTCGACACCCTCGAGTGTTTTTTGTTATAATCCACCTACTATGAGTGATGAAAATGACATTGTATATGATGCCGATGTAGATTCAGATAATCTAACTGATCCAGCGGAAAAACTGGCAAAATTAAAGGAGAAAATCAAGAAACTTGAAGCCGAAAAGGCCGAGTATATGAATGGCTGGCAAAGAGAGCGGGCGGATTTTGTAAACTTTAAAAAACGCGCCGAAGAAGATAAGAAAGAATACATTAAATTTGCCAATGAAAGCCTACTTGAAGAGATGCTAACTGTCTTAGAGAGTTTTGATATGGCTTTTATGAACAAGGAGGCTTGGAACTCGGTACCAGAAAATTGGCGGGTGGGCGTTGAATACATTCATTCGCAGCTGGTAAAAACTTTAGATAATAACGGCTTAAAAGAATTAGTGCCAAAAGCAGGGGAAAAATTTGACCCGCATTTACATGTAGCCGAAGAGATGCAGGCGGTTTCTGATGCAGCTCAAGATGGAGTAATCTTAAGTTTAAAAAAGAAAGGGTATTCACTGAATGGTAAAATTTTAATTGCACCAAAGGTGATTGTGGGGGAATTGAAGTAAAAAGGGGACTCCTCATTTTCTAAAAAGCGTTGTGCGATAGGCTTTTTAATTGACGAAGGGGATAACTAAGCATATTATTGATTGACACCTGTTCTTATGGGTATACACTTAATATAGTTATTAGCTCCGTGTCGGCGGACTTCTATTTATCAATTTTATTATTAATAGTTTTACTAATTTTATAAATTTATGAAAAAATATCTTTCGTCAGTTTTATTGTCGGTGTTGTTTTTTGTGGGTTTTACTACTACAGCTTTGGCTGCAAGTAATGTTATAAACATTACTTCAGTTAGTAGCGTAGACGGTACTGTTACTATCAGTGGTGATGTTGTCTCTAAAACTAGCCTTAACCCTGGTGCGGATTTTGTTTCTATTGATTGGGGTAATGGCGATACCTCTGCTGGTATAGTGATTACTATCACCAACCCACCCAAGGAAGGCTCTTGGTCTGCAGAGTATACTTATCCAGCAGCTGGAGTGTATGATATAACAGCTTATTTTGAAGATGTTAGCGCTGTCGAGAATGATGTTGTTGTTGATCAAGCTCCAGATAATACTGCTCCTGTTCTAGATTTACCTGCTGATATTACTGAAGAAGCGACTGGTCCGGACGGTGCCAACGTAGAATTCTCTGTTTCTGCTACTGATGAAGATCCAGCTAATCCAGAGGTTTCTTGTGATTATAATTCAGGCGATCTTTTCCCTCTAGGTCTAACCACTGTAAATTGTTCTGCGACTGATACCGCTAATAACGAAGCAACCGGTAGCTTTACTATTACAGTAGAAGACACTACCGGACCAGAAATAACTGTTCCAGGTACTGTAAATGATTCTACAACCGGCACTAGTACCCCTGTCTCTTATGTTGTAACTGCTAATGACCTTGTTGACGGTAATGTTTCTGTAAATTGTACCCCAGCTTCTGGTTCTGGTTTTGCTGTAGGAACCACAACTGTAAATTGTAGTGCTACTGATAGCGAAAACAATTCATCAGAGGCTTTCTTCGACGTGATTGTTGTTTATACAGAAACCCCAGACACTGTAGCTCCAGTTATCAGTGGTACCCCAGAAGGTGCTTCAGCTACCACTACTGGTACTAGCACTGTAGTTACTTACGATGAGCCAACCGCTGAAGATAATGTTGTTGGTGTTGTCGATGTAACCTGTGTGCCTCCATCTGGCAGCCTATTCCCAGTTGGCGTTACTACCGTAAATTGTACTGCTACTGATGGTTCAAATACTGCAACCACTACTTTTGATGTAGTAGTTACTCAGGTTGATCCAGAGCCAGTTTATTATCTACTTTCTTACTTAGTAAATAATATTTCATGGGGTAGCATCATTGGTAGCTCAACTCAATCGATCCTTCAGGGTTCAAACGGAAGCGAGGTTATCGCTAGTCCAGCTCTTGGTTATCACTTTGTTAATTGGGCAGAGGATCTAGCCACTTCAACTACCAGAACTGAATTGACTGTTATGGGCGATCTAACTTTCACCGCTAACTTTGCGGCTGACCCGGAAGTGCCAGACACTACTGCTCCGGTGATTTCAGCTCATGCTGATGTCTTTGCAACCACTACTGGTACTAGCACTGTAGTTACTTACGAAGATCCAACATCAGAAGATGAGGTGGATGGTACTCTTGCTGTAAATTGTAATCCGGACTCTGGTTCTCTATTTGCGGTTGGTACTACTACTGTAAACTGTTCAGCTTCTGATACATCAGATAATACTGCCACTTCCAGCTTTAATGTAATTATTACTCAGGTTCAGGGAGAAAATAATGAAGAAGTCGTTGAAGAGGAAGAAGATAATAACTCTGGCGGTGGTAGTGGTGGTTCAAATAACTCAAATAATAATTCTAACGATGAAGAAGTAGATATTGTAACTGTTCTAGCTTTAATTAATGCCTTTGGAGTAAGCGACGCCTCAGCTCCAGCTGAGGAAGCTACTACCCCAGCTCCAACTGAAGAAGTCGCTGGTACTGAAGTTGGTCTAACTGATGAAAGTGGTGCAACTACTACTGAAAACACTCTTCCTCTAGCTGCTGCGGCTGCTACGGCGGAAGGTTCTGGTTTTAGCTGGTGGTGGATCGTCCTACTTCTAGTTATTGCCGGAATCATCTGGTTCCTAATGCGCCGACGTAAGAACGAAGGCCAATAATTCTCTGACGAGGTTAAACCTTGTAGACAAAAAGCCCCTTGAAAGGGGGTTTTTTGTTATGGTATAATACCTTCATGTTAGCTATTCGTAATACAGCTAAATACTTCTCAAAAGTCGTAGTCTTGCCAAACGGTAAGCAGGCTTTGGTTTATTTCGAGATCGTTAATCGAGGCGGTCATTTGATTGCTCGCGCTGTCCATGCCGAGGCTTACCCGGACCAGGCTGAGCTAGGACGGGAAATCATTGCTTTGCCTGGCTTAGTCAGCATCAATCACATTGCGCCGGTAAAAAGTTTTTTCCAAGAAATCCTTACTCCTTATTTCAAAGACTTTAGTTTCGTCACTGCTCAACCAACCAGAGCTCCAAGTTTTTAATTAGAATTTTTTATTAAATTTTAATTAAACTTAACTATGTCAAAAATTATTGGTATTGATCTCGGAACTACTTTCTCGGCTGTGGCCGTAATGGAAGGTGATGCTCCAAAGATTATTGAAAACATTGAAGGCTCTCGAACCACTCCATCAATCGTTGCTACCGCTAAAACCGGTGAACGTTTAGTTGGTCAATTAGCTCGACGTCAGGCTGTTACTAACCCTAAAAACACTATTTTCCAAATTAAGCGTTTTATGGGCCACAACTATGATGATGCTGGTGTGCAAAAAGATAAATCAGCAGTATCATTTGAAGTCTTGAAATCAGCTACTGGCGGTGTGGAAGTAAAGATGAATAATCAAAACTTCAAACCAGAAGAAGTTTCAGCAATGATCCTTCAAAAACTTAAGACTGATGCCGAAGCAAAACTAGGTGAGAAAATCACCGATGCGGTGATCACTGTTCCAGCATATTTCAACGACTCCCAGCGTCAGGCTACTAAGGATGCCGGTACGATTGCGGGTCTAAATGTTCTACGTATTATCAACGAACCAACCGCTGCCGCTTTAGCTTATGGCTTTAACAAAAAGAAGGATGAAAAAATCGCCGTGTATGACTTCGGAGGTGGTACTTTTGATATCTCTATTTTGGAAGTGGGTGCTGATATCGTAGAAGTAAAATCAACCGATGGTGACTCACACCTTGGTGGTCGCGATATCGACAAAAAAATTATCGACTGGATTGCGACTGAATACCAAAAAGAAACTGGTATCGATGTTCGCAAAGACACTCTAGCCTTACAGCGTCTAGACGAAGCAGCTGAGAAAGCTAAAATTGAGCTTTCAACAGCAATGGAAACCGAAATCAATATTCCATTCATTACTTCAGACGCTTCTGGCCCAAAACACTTATTAATGAAATTGTCCCGGGCGACTCTAGAAAATTTGTGTAAAGATTTAATTGATCGTTCAATTGAAATTACCAAGCGAGCGATTGCGGCTTCACCATTTAAAATAGAAGACATTAATCAGGTTTTAATGGTGGGTGGCCAGACTCGTATGCCAGCCATCCTAAACGCAGTTAAAGCTTTGTTTGGTAAAGAGCCAAACCTATCAATCAATCCAGATGAAGTTGTGGCTTTGGGTGCCGCTGTGCAGGGTGGTATCCTTCGTGGCGACGTAAAAGATATTCTCCTTTTGGATGTTATTCCACTATCACTTGGTATTGAGACTATGGGTGGTGTAGCAACTAAATTGGTAGAAAAGAACACCACTATTCCAACCACTAAGACGCAAGTTTTCTCAACTGCGGCAGATAGCCAGACCTCAGTAGAAATTCATATTGTTCAAGGTGAACGCGCTTTAGCTCGCGACAATAAGAGCCTTGGTCGCTTTATTCTAGACGGTATTCCACCAGCTCCACGCGGTATACCACAAATCGAAGTTTCTTTTGATGTGGATGCCAACGGAATCCTAGCGGTCAAAGCTAAAGACAAAAGCACGGGTAAAGAACAATCTATTCGTATCGAAGCTCGTTCTGGCTTAACCGAAGAAGATATCAAGAAGATGCAGGCAGATGCAGCGGCCCACGAAGCTGAAGATAAAAAGAAAAAAGAAGAAATTGAGGCAAAAAACCATGCTGAACAATTGATCTATACTGCCGAAAAAGCGATTAAAGATAACGGCGCTAAAGTATCTCCAGAAATCGTAAAGGGCGTCGAGGATAAAATTGCTGATCTAAAGAAAGCGAAAGATGGTACTGATCTTGAAGCAATCAAAAAAGGTACTGATGCGCTTATGACTGAAATGCAGAAGATCGGTGAGGCGATGTCAAAAGCGGCACCTCAACAGGAAGCTCCAAAAAATGATGGAGCACAAGGTGGTGAAGGTAAAACCCGCGATGCAGATTTTGAGCAGAAATAGTAAGCACCCCCCGGTGTCACCCCTGCGAAGGCAGGGGTCCATCGGTTTAGGAAAGATAGATTCCCGCCTTCGCAGGAATGACAAGATTATAAAGTTAATAACAAAAATATGTCAGTAAACTTCAACGGTAATGTTACAGTAAATGGCCATATGGAGGTATTTGGTGACGGGAGCGTAAGGATTACAGGTAATCAACAAGACGAAATAACAATTGAACAACTCGACAGTTACATTAACAAAAATTTACCTTCTTCCCCAAACAAGAAAGAATATCTTGATGCGGCAAAGATAATAAAAGATTCAGATGATAAAACCATAATAAAAAAAGCCCTTGATAGTATTGCTAAATTCGGCGCGGAGTCTGGAAAGGCTTTTTGGATCTCAGGACTAAAGGGTGCTGCACTTGAGGTTGTTAAGTTGGTTGCGAAGAATATATAAAATTAATGCCTAAAGATTATTACAAAATTCTTGGGGTTGATAAGGGCGCTTCGGCGGATGAAATCAAGAAAGCCTTTCGTAAACTGGCGCATGAATATCACCCAGATAAAGGTACGGGCAATGAAGCCAAATTTAAAGAGGCAAGTGAAGCCTACTCGGTGCTTTCTGATGAAAAGAAACGAGCCCAGTATGACCGTTTTGGTTCCGCCGGCCCTAATATGGGTGGCGGCCAAGGTGGTTTTAACGGCTTTGAAGGCTTCGATTTCTCTCAGTTCACTCAAGGTAACGGTCAAGGTTTTGAATTTGATCTTGGTGATATTTTTGGCGACTTTTTTGGCGGCGGACGACAGCGTCAGCGTCGTGGAGCGGACATCTCTATTGATCTAGAAATTTCTTTCTACGAATCGGTTTTTGGTGGTGAAAAAAGTGTTTTTCTAACCAAGACTTCTAATTGTTCAGCTTGTCATGGAACGGGCGCAAAGGCTGGTAGTGAAATGCATACTTGTGGTGATTGTCATGGGCACGGCAAAATCAAAGAAGCCCGCCGATCCTTTATGGGTCAAATTATGACCGAGCGATTGTGCGAAAAATGCCAAGGTAAAGGCAAGATCCCTAAAGATAAGTGCCAAACTTGTCATGGTTTAGGTTTGGTGCGTAAACAAGATGAGTTAAAAATCAAAATCCCAATCGATGTAAATGATGGTGAAACCTTGCGCTTGAATGGAGCGGGTGAAGCAATTTCTGGCGGTCCAGCAGGGGATCTGTATATTAAAATCAGTGTAGCCGAGGATAAAGTGTTCGAAAAAGTTGGTAAGGATTTGGTAATGACTTTACCAATCAAACTGACCGACGCTTTGCTTGGCGCTAAATACCCAATAAAAACCCTGGACGGTGATATAGATGTAAAAATACCGGAAGGGGTCGCTCATAACGAAATCTTGCGTGTGAAGGGCAAGGGTGTACCGAAGTCTAATAGCACTCGAGGTGACTTATTGATTAAAATTAGTATAATTACACCTAACCGTTTATCAAAAACTAGCAAAAAATTAATTGAAGAACTTAGAAAAGAAGGGCTCTAGTATCAAAATCGGGCAAATATTGAAACACTTCTGGCGGGGGATTCGCCCAAATAAGTGGTTTTTTGTGCTGGGTGCTGGTTCTTATTTTGTCTCAAACCTCCTCTACATCTTTGTTCCAACCCTGTACAAGAAGTTTTTTGACGTACTCGGTCTAGAAAATAAAACAGAGTCAATCGAATCTGCATTCAGCATCATAGTGAAGTTGCTCATATTAAACTTACTTGTATGGGGACTGTGGCGTAGCGGAGATTTCTTCTATAACACTGTTATGGTCAGAATATCGTCCCTACTAAGACAACACATATTCGACTACACCTCGAGACATTCTTACACCTTCTTTGCAAACAATATGACTGGTGGTTTTATGGCAAAGGCAAATAGATTTACCATGTCTTTCGAGATGATCAGCCATTCGTTTGTTTATAACTTCCTATCTCTAATCACAGTATTGTCTGGTTCAATCATCGTTACTTGGTTTGTCTCACCATTAACTTCAATGACTTTGCTGGTTTGGGTTATAGTTTTCGCATCTTTTAACATTCTTTTTTCTCGCTGGAAACTAAAATATGATGTAAAAGTTTCTGAGGCCAACTCCGCCAACAACTCATACTTAGCTGACACGATTACTAACAATAACGCGGTCTCGCTATTCACGGCACATAATTTCGAATCCACTGAATATAGGAAATTAAATCTAGATTTTAGCAAGAAATCTTTAGTTACTTTAAGGTTGGGTGATGCGACTGACGCTATTCAAACTCTTTTGGTTGTTATTGTCGAATTCTTTATCTTTTATTTCTTGTTGAAAGATTGGGGACTTGGTTTAATTTCTATTGGTACTTTCGTTATGGCACAGACTTACATTATTTCAATTTCTCAACAACTCTGGGGGTTGAATCGTATAATTAGAACTGTCTATCATAGCTTTGCCGATGCTAAAGAGATGGTAGAAATCTTAGAAACACCTTATGAGATTCAAGATGTACCAAATGCGTCTGAATTAAAGGTGTCAAAAGGCGAGATTGTGATGAAGAATATTTCTTTTAAGTTCAGTGAAAATAAAGAGGTGTTAAAAGATTTAAATCTAACCATAAAAGCCGGCGAGAAAGTGGGCTTGGTGGGACCATCGGGCGCTGGTAAAACCACTTTTGTACGTTTGATTATGCGTCTGTATGATCTGACCGGTGGCGCGATTGAAATTGATGGGCAAAATATTCACAATGCAACCCAAGATTCTTTGCGAGCTAATATTAGTCTAGTGCCTCAAGATCCAGTTTTATTCCACCGCACTCTAATGGAAAATATTCGTTATGGCCGTCGTGATGCCACTGATGAAGAAGTAAAAGAGGCTGCTCGCCTGGCACACTGTGACGAATTCATTGAAAGCCTACCGTTGAAATACGAAACTTTCGTGGGTGAACGTGGTATTAAACTATCTGGTGGTGAGCGCCAACGTGTAGCTATTGCTCGGGCTATCTTAAAGAAAGCCCCAATCTTAATTTTAGATGAAGCTACTTCTAGCCTCGATTCTCACTCCGAACTTCTAATTCAAGATGCCTTGGATAACCTAATGAAGAACTGCACCACTATTGTCATTGCACACCGTCTATCAACCATTAAAAAGATGGATCGTATTATTGCCATGAAAGACGGAAAAATTGTGGAGGAGGGTACCCACGATGAGCTTACCAATAAAGATTCCGGCCTCTATAAAACCCTGTGGGATTTGCAAGCGGGTGGATTTGTGGCCTAGATTAAGGCTAAAATCCTTATACTTGATTTTTGCATTTAAGTGTGATATAATGGTAGGAGTGCCCTTTGTAAACTACATAGACTAAGAAAAAACAACAAGAATAGGAGATAGAAGATGAGAAAACTGCGTTTGCTCGTAAACACCTTTAAAACGGTGTTGACTGCGGCGCGTTATTCGTTTAAGTTTTGCTGGCGTAATGCCAGAAAACAAACGATCATACGATTAGGAGCTTCCATTGGTAACACGATGGCTGGCTATGCGGTGGTGCAGATCACCGGCTTAATCGTCAACAATATGTCGCATCCAGAGCGTGGTCCGGAACCGTTGCTCTGGGCTTTTGGTGGGTTGGCTGGTGTGGTGATTGTGATGGTTTGTTTGAATCAGTTGGAAGGTCTGGCACGTTCGCGCTGGGGGCAACTCCTACGCATGGCTAATACCAGAGAACTGAACGAACACCGAGCTTCACTAGATCTGGCCTGCTTCGCTAGTAAGAAGTATGACGACATTACCAAACGGATTGAAGACCTTTCTTCCGCTTGGCAGACGAGAATTTGGTTCACTGAAGAGATGTTTAATCTAATCGCGACCCTGATCTCGTTTGTGTTATTTGGCAGCGCACTTCTTTGGTACCAGCCAACTTATGCAGCGATCTTGGCTTTGATGGCCATACCGCTCTTTGTTGTAAACTTCAAAACTGTTGCTGCTTGGTGGCGACTATCTGAAGAAATGGTCCCGCATCATAAATTGCGAGGAGTGTTGACGATGGCGTATCATAGTGAGACTGTTTTTATGCAAGCAAAAATGTTTGGTCAGATGGCTTACCTGCGTTCGCAGATTGATGCCAGTAATCAGTACATAGTTGCTCAGCATGAGAAAATTCGCCTCGCCTCTTTTCGTCAGAAGCTCTTCACGGGGTTGCTGAGTGCAATGGGGGTTGTAGCAATAATTGCTCATTCGGTCTGGTCAGTATGGAATGGTTTGGTACCAATCGGTACCTTCGTCATTGTCTTGGCGGCGGCGCGAACTTTTCAGGGCAACCTAGAGAGTATCGCAAGAACCGTTTCCGAACAATGGAATAATGCCAAAGGAGTCATACTCATCGAGCGTGAATTCTTTGGCTTACGTCCAATACTGCAAACGACTGATCCGGTTAAACCAACATTTCGAGGTCCACCAGAGATTGAATTCAGGAACGTCTCATTTGCGTATCCGAATAGTCCTGAGACCTTGGCTCTGAAAAGGGTTAGCTTTACTATCAAACCAGGTAGTAAGGTCGCGATTGTTGGTGGTAGTGGCCATGGTAAGTCCACCTTGCAGGCTCTGATGACGCGAGTCTATGATCCAACCCAAGGGGAGATTTTGGTTGATGGTGTAAACCTTAACCGAATCAAACCAGAAGATTGGGTCTTGTATTTGTCGTCACTCTTTCAGAACTATACGATCTTGTCGAGAAAGTTTGGGGAAGAAATTGCCTCATCCAGACTCGGTCAGATCGCGCATCCAGAACGCTTAACGGCGTCCGTGAATTTTGCCAACATTAATGAACTGGTTGAGCTCGATCCAGAAGGATTGAATGCTCAACTTGGTGAGGAATTTGGCGGTCGCGAATTTTCTGGAGGTGAAAGACAACGGGTGGCTTTGGCCCGGGCCTATTACCCGGAAACGCCAGTGCTAATCCTTGATGAACCAGATGCCAAGCTTGATCCGGACTCAGCTGAGACGGTGATGAAAAACATCTACGCTGAGAAAAATCGGACGATAGTCATCATTACTCATCACGTATCTCGCGCCAAACGGTGCGATTGGATTATTGTGATGGGGAAAGGTGAAGTTGTTGAACAAGGTACTCATGACGAGCTTATGACTCGAAATGGTGCCTACGCTAGGATGTTCCGTAAGGACTCCGAGCGTCTTGGTCATGTAGAGTGATCAGTTAGAACCGCCATCTTGTAGTAATACGAGTTGGCGGTTTTTTCTTTAGATTTTTTATGCTAGGCTAAAAACAGATTGTAAAACCGGGCAAGAGCCCAGAAGGATAAAAATGAAAAGAATCGTGCGGTGGCTGATAACTTTGTTGTCGTGCTTGATTAGCGCAAGAGCTGTCGAGTATCAGCCGTGGTTAACTCTTGGTCTAAAAAGCCAGGCGGTGGATGAAGCCAATTGGAAAAAATACCACAGCGGTCCAGTGTCGGAGATTGATTGGAGTACAATCAATAGCCAAGGTTGGTTTGTGTCTCTGGTGGGTGATCAGGCTTGGGCTGACCCTTGGCACAGCTACAGCCTAACTTTGGGTAAACAAAAAATTACTCAGAGCTGGCAATTGTCCGCGGCGGCAGAATTCCAATATTTGGATGGTGAGCCAATTGGTCGCATAAATCTCAAGGCTTTTCGCTCGATGTACGACGAAAATTTTCTTGGAAATTATGAGATCGGCTTCTTAGCTACCAGACTCGAGCCACTTGATGAGAGAAATCTGGACAACGGTAATGTATACGGTGTCACCTTGGGTAAGTCCAAAAAACTAAGCCTTTATTATTGGCTAAGCGGTTACCTTGCGGTTGATTATGACGAAGGGACTGTTAGTTCAGATTCTGGCTGGTATTTGGAAAAGGGAATCGAACTTCACCGATGGTTTGGCCATTACCGATCAATTCAGACCGGCCTTTATTATGGCCGAGATGAAACGGTCCTTGGCTTTAGCTTTAAGCAAGGATTATGACGAACAGCGTGTTTCTTGGGTGTAAAACCCCAACAAACACGCTGTTTTTGCTATACTTGACTTTTATATATATTATGTGCTATAATAGAATCTGAACAATAAAACCGGGCAATAGCCCATTTACAGAAAGAGGCAGAATATGAAAAAGTTCCTTGGAATAATGTTGATGGTCTTGGCCTTCACGGTCAAAATTGCGGCGGCGCAGACGGTGGAAATCAGCTCAAAGGTGGCCAGTAAATCGGTGGATCCGACAAGCGGCCTCGTGAACCATAACAGCGGTGTCGTCGAAAGCGACGTCCTGCTGTCCTGGGAAAACGGCTTCTATGTGCAGATCTGGAATTCCCAGGTCTTGCACGGAGAAAGCACAAGTTTCGGCAATAGCCTCGAAGGCTATGTCGGCTATGCAAACAGCATCGCTGGCTGGGATTACGACTTGTGCCTGGGTTACACCAGCGCACCAGAACTAACCACCCTCGAAACGGATGATAATCTGTACGCTTGCGTGCAGGTTGGCCACTCGATCGAGCAGGTTGCCGAGCAGTTAAGCTCTGTGATTGGTTCCGAAGTGTCTTTCAGTGGGTTTGCCCGCTTTGAGCATTACGAAACCTTGTTCGATACCGATTACGAAGGGGGCAACCTCTACAGCGTCGGTTTCGAAAGCGAGCGTGATCTGTCGAAAGCTTGGCTTAGCCGGAATTCCATTACCTTCACTTATGACGATGGCGTCTATGGTGAAGAGAACGGATTCCTGTCCAAGCTGACCGCTGGCCTCAACTATCAACTGTCGGAGAATGTCGCGATTACCGCAGAGGGAGACCTCTTTGCAGAACTATCGGACTTCGACGGCACGAGGGAAGGATTGATCGGTAAGCTTGGCCTCACCGCCAGCTTCTAATAACCCACCCAAGCGAACAATCGCTGAACACGGCGCAATGTATAATAACCAAAAGCATTGCGCCGTTTTCTATTTAGTTTATAATTGTTTATATGGAAACGACCCCGACAAAAATGTCTCTCGGTAATAAAATATTCTACATAGTTTTAACGCTTTTAATAGTTGGCTCG
>JACCDR011381740.1_pt1 | contig 133069 bp, 130 predicted proteins | sample 7446431 | NCBI WGS metagenome assembly JACCDR01 (sample SAMN15323443, study PRJNA562643) | freshwater metagenome | isolation source: river surface water | place: USA:Blue River Watershed | collected 2017-08-17
TCGAAGCGCCAGTCCAGCTGGAACTTGATGGGGGTCAGGGCCTGGGCCTGGGCGCCGCCCACGGCGGCGGCAACGGCGAGGGCGGCGGAGGCTTTGAGGAGGAAGCGTTTGGTCGTCATGGGGATCTCCAGGGCGTTAACTACAGACTCGACAAGGGGAAGCAAGATCGGTGCCTGTGCGCCCCGAAACGGGGAGCGGGTGAGGCTGGTGGCGTGCGGCGGGGTAGGCCGGCTCCCACGCGCCGATGCGCGGGGCGCGCACGGCGAGGCTGTGGGGGTGACTACGAAAACGCTCAGGGGCGAAAACCATATTGGTCCCACCGGCTGCCGGTCCATCAACAACGCGCCGCTCGCGGCGAAGGAGTGACACCATGAATTTCCTGATCTGGCTCATCGTCGGGGGCGTCGTCGGCTGGCTGGCGAGCCTCATCATGCGCACCGACGCGCAGCAGGGCATCCTGCTGAACGTGATCGTGGGCATCATCGGCGCCTTCATCGGCGGCTGGGTGATCTCCCCCATGGTGGGTGTGGGCACCATCAACGAGGGCATCAGCATCGGCGCGATCCTGGTGTCGCTGGTCGGCGCCGTGATCCTGCTGGCGATCGTGAACCTGTTCCGCCGGGGCCGCATGCGTTGAGGTTCCTCTGGCGGGTGCTCAGGAGCCCGGCCGCAGGATCGCGGCCAGGTCGGGCCCGCGCGGGTCCAGTTGCAGGTTGCGCTCCACGCTCGCGATGTGCTGCTCCATCAGGCGGGCAGCGGCGCGGGCGTCACGCCGTTCCAGCGCGGCGACGATCTCCTCGTGCTCCGCCTGGGAGTGCTCGGCGGAGTGGGAGGATTGGTACATCAGGGAGATGAGCTGGGAGCGCGAGAGCAGGTCGGCCACCATCTGGGCCAGTACCTCGTTGCCCAGCATGCGCGCCAGCACCACGTGGAAGTCGGCCAGCAGGCGGGTGCGGCCCGGCACGTCGACCTGGTGCACGGCATGGTGCTCCTCCCGCAGGTGGACCCGCAGTTGCGCCACTTGGGCATCGGTGATGCGGGCGGCCAGTTGCCGCACCATCCCGGCTTCAACCATGCGCCGCACCTCGTAGACCTGGCGCGCCTCCTCCACGCTGGGGGAGGCGACGAAGGCGCCCCGCGCCGGCTCCAGCGTCACGAGCCGGTCGCGACTGAGCTGGTTCAGCGCCTGGCGCACCACGGTCCGCGACACGGAGAACAGGTCGGCGATCTGCTGCTCGACGAGCTTGGTGCCCGGCGACAGGCGCCGCTCGATGATGGCGCTGACGATGGCATCGACGATGCGGCCGGTGCTGCTGCCCGCCGCAGGGCGCGCGCGGCCCGCCTCCGGTGCGTCGACCAGTCGGATGGGGGTGTTGGCGCGGGGCGGCATGGCGTTCCTGGGAAAACTCAAGTGTATACACCGCAGGGCGCACCAAATGGGGGCTAGGGTAAGTCCCGTCTTTGGTGCATGCACCAGTGTATACACTTTCTCCGTCAAACTGTGTCCAGTTCGCCGGGGGGCGAGCGGACCGGGAGAACGAGGAGGCATTTCATGACGAACCCGAACGTCCACCCGGTGGACGAGAAACTGCCCACGGGCCGCCTGGCGGCCCTGGGCCTGCAGCATGTGCTGGTGATGTACGCCGGCGCGATCGCCGTGCCGCTGATCGTGGGCCGGGCGCTCAAGCTCTCGCCCGAGCAGGTGGCGATGTTGATCAGTGCAGACCTGTTCTGCTGTGGCCTGGTCACCCTGATCCAGAGCCTGGGCGTGACGCGCTGGTTCGGCATCCGCCTGCCGGTGATGATGGGTGTGACCTTCGCGGCGGTCGGCCCGATGGTGGCCTTCGCCAACGCGATGCCGGGCGTGGACGGGGCCCGGGCCATCTTCGGCGCCATCATCGGCGCGGGCATCCTGTCCATGGTCCTGGCGCCGGCGGTCAGCAAGCTGCTGCGTTTCTTTCCGCCGGTGGTGACCGGCACCATCATTGCCATCATCGGCATCAGCCTGATGCGCGTGGGTGTGGGCTGGGCCACGGGCGGCCCGGCGCCGTTGGCGCAAAGCGTGGACGTGCCCAAGCTGGTGGCCATGGTCGATGCGGCCAAGGCGGCGGCTGCCGCTGCCCCCGCTGCGGCGGACGGTGCCGCCGCAGCGATCAAGCTGCCCGGTCCCATCCCGATGGTCAACAACCCCGCCTATGGCGCGCTGGACAACCTGGCCATCGCCGCGGCGGTGCTGGTGTTCATCCTGCTGCTGGTGAAGTACGCCAAGGGCTTCGTGGCCAACATCTCGGTCCTCCTGGGCATCATCGCCGGCTGCGTGGTGGCGGCGGGCCTGGGCAAGATGGGGTTCGACAAGGTGGCCAAGGCCGGCTGGATCGACCTGGTCACGCCCTTCGCCTTCGGCATGCCGACCTTCGACCCCGTGATGATCCTGACCATGACCCTGGTCATGATCGTGGTGATGATCGAGTCCACCGGCATGTTCCTGGCGCTGGGTGACATGACGGGCAAGAAGGTGGAGCAGCCGGCGCTGGCTGCCGGCCTGCGCACCGACGGCCTGGGCACGTTGATCGGCGGCATCTTCAACACCTTCCCCTACACCAGCTTCTCGCAGAACGTGGGCCTGGTGGGCGTGACGGGCGTGAAGAGCCGCTGGGTGTGCGTGGCCGGCGGCGTGATCATGATCGTGCTGGGCCTGCTGCCCAAGATGGCGGCATTGGTGGAGTCCATTCCCACCTTCGTGCTGGGCGGCGCGGGCCTGGTGATGTTCGGCATGGTCACGGCCACCGGCATCCGCATCCTGTCCACGGTGGACTTCAAGAACAACCGCCACAACCTGTACATCGTGGCCCTGTCGGTGGGCTTCGGCCTGGTGCCGCTGGTGGCGCCGCGCTGGTCGCAGCAGATGGCGCACAGCCTGCACCCGCTTCTGGAGTCGGGCATCCTGCTGACGGCGGTGGCCGCGGTGGTGCTGAACATCTTCTTCAACGGCGCGAAGGAAGACCGCGCCGGCTCGATCGCCGCCGCGAAGACCGCTGAAGCGCACTGAAGTCAGGCCCCAAACGAAAAGCCCGCCTCGAGAGAGGCGGGCTTTTTTCATGGCGAGGTGCTCCAGTGAAGTGCCTCGTCCGCCCCCGGCGCGCCATGCGGCGCAGCCGGAGCAAACGGCCAGGTTACTTCAACAAATCCAGCAGCGTGCGCGCAATCACCTTGGTGGCCTTGCGCAGGTCCTCCAGCTCCAGCCGCTCGTCGGCGCGCTTGGCGTGGGATTCCAGCACCGTGCGCGGTCCCGCGCCATAGATCACGCCGGGAATGCCGGCCTCGCCGTACAGGCGCACGTCGGTGTACAGCGGCGTGCCCATGGCCGGCGGTACCTGGCCGAACACCTCGCCGGCGTTGCGCTGGATCGCCTCCACCAGCGGCTGGTTGCCCGCCAGCGGCTTGAGCGAGCGCGCCAGCAGGATGCGGCGCACGTCCACGGTGATGCCGGGGAATTCGGCGCCCGCCTTCGCGATCACGTCACGGATGGCGGCCTCCACCACCACCGGATCCTCCTCGGGGATCATGCGGCGGTCGAGCTTGAACGACACCTTGCCCGGGATCACGTTGGTGTTGGTGCCGCCTTCGATGCGGCCCACGTTCAGGTAGGGGTGCTTGATGCCCGGCACCTGGGAGGTCACCTTCCGGTACTCTGTGTTCTGCGCGTACAGGGCATTGAGGATCTTCACGGCGCCCTGCAGGGCGTCGACGCCGGTGTCGGGGATGGCGGCGTGTGCCATCTTGCCGTGCACCGTCACCTCCATCTGCAGGCAGCCGTTGTGCGCTGTCACCACCTCGTAGCTGAAGCCGGCCGCGATCATCAGGTCCGGCTTGGTGAGGCCGTTCTTCAGCAACCAGCCCGGGCCCAGCTCGCCGCCGAACTCCTCGTCATAGGTGAAGTGCAGTTCCACGCCGCCCTTGAGCGGCGCCTTCAGCGACTCCAGCGCGCGCACGGCAAAGGTGAAGCTGGCGAAATCGCTCTTGCTCACGGCCGTGGCGCGGCCGTACATCTTGCCGTCGACCACCTCGCCGCCATAGGGGTCATGCGTCCAGCCGTCGCCCGGGGGCACCACGTCGCCGTGGGCGTTGAGCGCCACGACCCGCCCCTGGGCGGGGCGCCCGTCGGACTGGCGGCCTTCGCCGTAGTAGCGCCGCACGATCAGGTTGGTGACGGATTCCATGCCGGCTTCCTTCACCACGGCATCCGGCACGGCGTGCTTCTCGGCCTCGAAGCCGAAGCCTGCCAGCAGCTGCGCGGTGCGCTCGGCATGGGGCGCGTTGTTGCCTGGCGGCGTGTCGGTGGGCACGCGCACGAGCTCTTGCAGGAAGCGCACTTCCTCGTCGAAATGCTGGTCGATCCAGGCGTCGAGTTGTTCTTGGTGGGTCATTGCTTGGTTTCCAGTGCCAGTTGTTCCAGCAGCTGCTGGAAGGCTTCCACGGCCAGTTGCATGTCATCGCTGGTGGTGCTCTCCAGCGGGTTGTGGCTGATGCCCGCGTTCTGTCCGCGCACGAACAGCATGGCCTGCGGCATCACCTCGTGCAGTTTCATCGCGTCGTGCCCGGCGCCGCTGGGCATGCGGTGCAGCGGCACGCCCACGGTGGTCACGGCGCGCTCCCAGCGGGCCTGCCACGCGGGGGCGCTGGGCGCGGCCGCGGCGCGCATGGTTTCCTCCACGCTGGAACGCACGCCGCGGCGCGCGCAGATGGCGTCGAGTTCGGCCAGTACGTCGCGCACCAGCGCATCACGCTGGGCATCGGTGGGCGCGCGCAGGTCCAGCGTGAACTGGCAGCGGCCTGGCACCACGTTGGTCGAGCCACCCGGCACTTGGAGGATGCCCACCGTGCCCACGCTGTCGCCGTCCTGCGCCGCGCGGCGCTCCACGTACAGCACCAGTTCGGCCACGGCGGCCGCGGCGTCACGGCGGCGGTCCATGGGCGTGGTGCCTGCGTGGCTGGCCATGCCGGTGACCTCGCACAGGAAGCGCACGCTGCCGTTGATGGAGGTGACGATGCCCAGGGGCAGGTCCAGCTCGTTGAGCACCGGCCCCTGCTCGATATGCACCTCCACGAAGCCGAGGTAATCGGCCGGGTTGCGTTGCAGCTTGGGAATGTCGTCAATGCACAGGCCCGCGTGCTGCATGGCCTGGCGCATGGTGAGGCCGTCCGCGTCCTTCTGCTCCAGCCAGGCGTTGTCGAACTGGCCGATCAGCGCACCCGAGCCCAGGAACGTGGCCTTGTAACGCTGGCCTTCCTCCTCGGCGAAGGCCACCAGCTCCAGGTCGAAGGGCAGGCGGCGGCCGGCGCGCGCGAGCTCGCGCACGCAGGCAATGGGCACGAAGATGCCCAGGCGGCCGTCGTACTTGCCGCCGTTGCGCACCGTGTCGTAGTGGCTGCCGGTCATCAGCGTCTTCGCGCCCGCCGTGGCGGCGCGGTAGCGGCCCACCACGTTGCCCACGGCGTCCACGTGCACGTCGTCGAAGCCGGCGTCGCGCATGTCGTGTGACAGGCGCTGGGCGCAGGCGCGGTGCGCGTCGGTGAGGTAGGTCACCGTCAGCTGGCCCTTCTCGGCGTAGCCGGGGTCGCTGTGCTGCGCGAGTTTCTCGTGCCAGTCCCACACCAGGTTGCCCAGCGTGGGCTCGACGCCGAACTTGTCGTTCAGGCGGATCTCGGCGATGCGGTGGATGTTGCGCAGGCACTCCTCGCGCTCGAAGTCCACCGGGTTGCCCAGGCGGCGCTCGAAGGCCTCGATGATCTGCGCCCGCACCAGGCCCGTGCCCCGCGGCCCGCGCACGGCCAGGATGAAGGGGAAGCCGAACTTCGCGTTGTAGTCGGCGTTGAGCTTCTGCAGCCTGGCGAATTCTTCCGGGCTGCAGTCCGTCAGGCCGGCCTTGCTCTGTTCGTTGGTCGACTCGGCGGTCAGCGTCTTGCTCACCATCGCCTTGCCCGCCAGCTCGGGGTGGGCGCGGATCAGGGACAGCTGCCGGTCCACGGGCGCGTTGGCCACGATGCGCGCGCAGGCGTGCTTGAGGGCGGCCAGCGAGGCAAAGGGTCGCTGGGCCAGGGCGGCTTCGACGATCCAGGGCGAGTGCTCGTACAGGCCGTCGAGCATCGCCAGGGCGTCAGCGGCTGGGGAGTCGTTGAATTGCTTGAGGGTCAGGGCCATGGTTTCAGCCTTGTGTGTCCTGGTAGGGGTGGACCTGCTTCCAGTGCCGCGCGATGTCCAGGCGCTTGCACACCCACACGCGGTCGTGCTTCTCGATGTGGTCCAGGAATTTCTGCAGCGCCACGATGCGGCCGGGGCGGCCCAGCAGGCGGCAGTGCATGCCGATGGACATCATCTTGGGCGCCTCGTCGCCCTCGGCGTAAAGCGCGTCGAACGTGTCCTTCATGTACTGGAAGAACGGGTCGGCATGCGAGTAGCCCTGGGGCAGGGCGAAGCGCATGTCGTTGACGTCCAGCGTGTAGGGAACGATCAGCTGCGGCGCCACGCTGCCGTCGCTCTTTTGCACCTTCATCCAGAAGGGCAGGTCGTCGCCGTAGTAGTCGCTGTCGTACTCGAAGCCGCCGTAGTCGGCCACCAGGCGGTGGGTGTTCGGGCTGTCGCGGCCGGTGTACCAGCCCAGGGCGCGCTGGCCGGTCAGTTTCTTGATGATCTCCATCGCCTCGGCCATGTGGGCACGCTCGACGGATTCATCGACGTTCTGGTAATGGATCCACTTCAGGCCGTGGCAGGCGATCTCGTGGCCCAGTTCCAGGAAGGCGGCCGTCACGTCGGGCGAGCGCTGCAGGGCGGTGCTCACGCCGAAGATGGTCAGGGGCAGGCCGCGCTTCTCGAACTCGCGCAGGATGCGCCACACGCCAGCGCGCGAGCCGTACTCGTAGATGCCGTCCATGCTCATATGGCGGGCCGGAAAGCTCGCCGGGTTGAACATCTCGGACAGGAACTGCTCGCTGCCCGGGTCGCCGTGCAGGATGTTGTTCTCGCCGCCTTCCTCGTAATTGAGGACGAACTGCACCGCCACGCGGGCCTGGCCGGGCCACTGCGCATGCGGCGGGTTGCGGCCGTAACCGGCCAGGTCGCGGGGGTAGGGGGCGGTGCTGTCGTAGATCATGGGCGACACTGTAGTCTTGGAATGGTACCGAGCAGACGTCAAAGTGTATACACTTCTGTTCACAGAAAACTGGAGATCTTCATGGGTTTGAGCACGCATGTCCTGGACACCATGCACGGCACGCCGGCGGCCGGCATGGGGGTGGCGCTGTACCGGGTGGACGGCCACGAGCCGGAGCTGGTCAAGCGCTTCGCGCTCAACGCCGACGGCCGCAACCCCGACGGGCCGCTGTATGACAACGCCAGCCTGCGCCGGGGCACCTACCGCCTGGTGTTCGATGTGGCTAGCTACTTCCGTGCCCGCGGCTTGGAATTGCCCGACCCGCCCTTCCTGGACCAGGTGCCGCTGGACTTCGGCGTGGCCGACGAGAAGGCGCACTACCACGTGCCGCTGCTTTGCAGTCCGTGGAGCTATTCGACCTACCGGGGCTCCTGAAGCGCGGCGCCGGGAACCGGACGGCCCGCCCTGCATCTTCAGGGCGGAGGCTGGCTCAGTCCTGTCCCTCGGTGAGCGTGTCCAGCTGGAACCGGCCGCTGCGGTCCCACAACCAGGTGTCCGTGTAGGTGATCCGGCCCAGCCGCCCCGGCGCGGGGAAGGGGGCGGCGGCGCGGACCGTGCGCTCGATCTCGCGGACCACCTCCGGTGCATGGCGCGGCGCGCGCAGCCAGTCCAACCGGCGCACCTGGCCGCCCGCATCGAGCTCCACCTGCAGCACCCCCACGGCATAGAGCATGGGCGGCAGCCGGCCGGTGTAGATGCGTTCGCGGTTGAGCCCATAGAGGTGCCCGGCGGCATCGCGCCGGTACTCCCGCTCGGTCCGGGCGGCGGAAATGCGCGGCGCGGTGGCCGGGGGCGTGGCAGGCAGGGACTGGGGATCGACCGTGGCCGGCTGGCCGGGCGGCGGCGCCGTGGGCCCGCGCGAGACGGGGGTGGAGGTGCAGGCGGCCAGGAGCGCCGCCGTCGCACTGGCGGCCGCACCGAGGATGCGCCTGACGCTGCCGGCTTGCTTCATCATGTCTCCTGCTGTTGCGGGAAGCATACTGTGCGCAACCGTTGAGACCAAGATGCAATTGTTAACGCCTGAAACCCTGGACCGGCTGGCGCGCGAGCCGGCCGTCCTCGTGTGCGTGGAAGCCACGCAGGGCTCGGTGCCGCGGGAGGCGGGCACCTCCATGCTGGTGTTCGCCCAGGCCGTGGCGGGCACCATCGGTGGCGGTCAGCTGGAGTTCCAGGCGATCGCCCACGCGCGCAGCCGCCTGTCGGGCGGCACGCCGCCGCGGGCGCCGGACCTCCAGCGCTACCCCCTGGGTCCCAGCCTCGGCCAGTGCTGCGGCGGGGTGGTGCATTTGCGCTACGAGCCGCTGGCGGCCGGCTGCGGCCCCGAACTGGCGGCGCGGCTGGCGCAGCGCCTGCTGCCGGTGGCCCTGTTCGGCGGCGGCCATGTGGGCCGGGCCCTGGTGCAGGTGCTGGCGACGCTGCCCTACGCCGTGACCTGGATCGACAGCCGTGACGAGGTGTTTCCCGCGCAGGTGCCGCCCACCGTGCGCTGCGAGCACTCCGAGCCGGTGCAGGCAGCGGTCGCGGGCCTGGCGCCGGGCTCGCGCGTCCTCATCATGAGCTTCAGCCACGCGGAGGACCTGGACATCGTGGCGGCCTGCCTGCGGCGCCAGCGTGAGCGCGGCGACCTGGCCTTCATCGGCCTGATCGGCAGCCAGACCAAGTGGGCCACCTTCCGCCACCGGCTGGAGGCGCGCGGCTTCACGCCGGCGGAACTGGCCGGGGTCACCTGCCCCATCGGCATCCCGGGCATCACGGGCAAGGAACCGGAGGTGATCGCGGTGAGCGTGGCCGCGCAGTTGCTGCAACTGCCGCAGCAGACGCCGCAGCAGACGCCGGCCACGGCCTAGGGGCATCCCGGGGTCCGGGTGGCCCGCGTTTTGCATACACTTCACGCCATCGGCCGCAGCGGCGCCGGGCTCCTCCAGGAGCCCTTTGGTTCGCGGCTTGTTTCCTGCTCAGAGCGCCCGCGGTGGTGAGCAGTCCAGAAGGTATACACATGGAAAGCTACCTCCTCGACTGGGCCAACCTGCTTTTGCGCTGGGCCCACGTCATCACCGCGATCGCCTGGATCGGCTCGTCGTTCTATTTCGTCTTCCTGGACTCCAGCCTCACGCCCCCGGTCGACGAGGACCTGAAGAAGCAGGGCGTGGGCGGCGAGCTGTGGGCCGTGCACGGCGGCGGCTTCTACCACCCGGTGAAGTTCAAGCTGGCGCCGCCCAAGCTGCCGGGGCACCTGCACTGGTTCTACTGGGAAAGCTACACCACGTGGATGACCGGCTTCGGGCTGCTGACGGTGTCCTACCTGTGGAATGCCCGCACCTACCTGATCGACCCCGCGAAGATGGACTGGTCGCCCGCGGCGGCGGTGGGCGTGTTCCTGAGTTTCCTGGTGGCGTTCTGGGTGCTGTATGACCTGATCTGCCGCGTGTTCGGCCAGAAGAAGAATGGTGACGCCATCGTCGGCGCGCTGGTGGCGGTGCTGGTGGTGTTTGCTTCCTGGCTGGCTTGCCAGTGGTTCGCGGGCCGCGCGGCCTTCCTGCTGATTGGCGCCATGATCGCCACCACCATGAGCGCCAACGTGGCGCACTGGATCATTCCCGGCCAGCGCAAGATGGTCGCCGCCATTGCCAAGGGCGAGCCGGTGGACCCCATCCACGGCAAGATCGGCAAGCAGCGCAGCGTGCACAACACGTACTTCACCCTGCCGGTGCTGTTCGCGATGCTGTCCAACCACTACAGCTTCACCTGGAGCCATCCCCAGAACTGGCTGGTGCTGGTGCTGATGATGTTTGCCGGTGCCGCGATCCGCCAGTTCTTCGTGCTGCGCCACGGCTGGAAGCTGGGCCGCAACAAGAACCCGCTGCCGTATGCGCTGGTGGGCGTGGCGGTGATCATGGCGGCCATCGCTTGGATGGTGCCCGCTGCGGCCCCCGCCAAGCCCGCCGCCGCCGAGGCCCCGAAGGCCGATTTCGCGGCGGTGCAGAAGGTGATGGAGCAGCGCTGCTACATGTGCCATGGCGCGCAGGTGCAGATGAAGAACGTGCGCCTGGATTCGCCGGAGGCGGTCAAGCAGCACGCGCAGAACGTCTACCAGCAGGTGGTGGTGACGCGGCTGATGCCGATGAACAATTCCACCGGGATCACCGAGGAGGAACGCGCGCTGGTGGGGGCGTGGTTCCAGGCGGGGGCGAAGACGGGCGAGTAGAAGGTCCGGGCTGGCCCCTGGACGCGCGAGCTGTTTTGACGGGGGCCTGTGCCGGTTCAAGCGCCCCGTTTGGGTAAGGCCTTGGATTCGTGGGAGCGACGTGAAGCGTCAGGGGCGAAGGTCTCGCCGGCCAGGGTGATCAAGCGCCCTTCGGTGGAGTTCGTCCGGGATGCGGCCCGCGCCTCGCGGATGGCGCCTTCTATGCGCAGGCGTGTGTCCCGGAGCGCTGCGGCGCGTTCCGGCGCGTGCATGCGCGGATCGACCCGCTCCTTCAGCATTTCAAAGACAGTGCGCAGCGTCACCGTCGCGTGCTCCGCATCGCTGCTGTCGTGCGCGCAGGCCAAGGCTTGCTTGGCCAGGAGTGGCAGGTTTTTCTCGCTCGCCGACCGGACCAAGCCCTCCAGCAGTTCTGCCAGGTGTGCCTCGTCGCTGATCCTCTGCGTGACCGCATTCAAGGCGTCGCGCACCTGCGAGGCCTTTGCGGACAGATCGGGCCGTTGGAGATCCAGCTTGCCGCTGAAATTGACCCCGATGTCGTTCCAGGAGACCTGGCGGTGCCGGGGCGTGGTCCCAGGATCGTTCAGCGACGGAAACCGCGCGAGCCGATCAGCGATCAGCCGCATTGCCTTGTCGGTTTTCTGCGCGTGGTCATGCCACGGTGCATAGACTTCTTCAGGCGCGGACTGGCCCATCCAGGTGGCCAGATCCCGCTGGACCTGGGTCAGCTGCTCCCTCACGCCCTCGATCGTCGTGGGGATGCCTTCCTGGGCCGGGAGGAACCCCGGTGCCTGTGATGCGTCCCTTGTGTTGTCCGACAGCGCCCGGATCGTGCTGTCGAGAGCCTCCCCGATCAACCCGAGGGTTTCCTCGTCCCCCGCTGCCTGCGATGCCTTCGCCAGCCGGGCTTGCAGTGCCTCGAAGACCCCACGGAACGCCGCGGGGTGGCTGCGCTGGCCATCCAGGGATGCGTAGGCCTCGAAGCCGGACTGGGCCCAACCAGCCAATGCCTCGTCGGGGATGGCGCCGAGCAGGCCCTGGACCAGGTCCTCCAGGCCCGCACCGACCCCGATCCGGCTCACCGCTGCGGCCAGCAGGTGTCTCCCCTGCGCGGGGCCTTGTGGCGCCGCCGCCAGCCTTTCCCCCAGTGTCCTTCCCACGCCTGTCCAATTCATCGCCTGCACGCTGGCATCCGACTTGGTGTCCTTGACGATGGCCAGCCCGCCAATGTCGGGGCCGAGCTCGCGCATCGCCTCCTGGGTTTCACGCATCAGCGCGGCCCACGCGTCGGCACCCCGGGTCTCGCCGGCCAGTACGAGGCTCTGCTGCAGTTTCACCGCCACCGACGCGCGGCTGCGAACCGCTTGCACGACACCGGACAGGTCGATGTCCTGCGGCTCGGGTGCGGCTGGTCCGGCGGCCTGCGCGGGCAGCGGGTCGTCCTGCATGGAAGGCGTGACGGCACCGGCCGTGGGCTTGCCTGAATCATTCAAGGCCTCTTCGAATTCGCGCCCTGCCGCCTGGATGTCGGCCACCATCTTGCGGATCTCGTAGATGCTCAGGTCCACTTCCTGGTTCGCAGGACTGAGTTGCTTGCGCTCGCGCGGGAGGGTCAGGACGGTGGCACGGATCGCCGCAATGGCCTTCGTCCTGGATTCCTGGCCTGGGCCTGTGGTCTCGGCCAGCGTGTTCAGTGCCTGCAGAATGGGTGTGCGATGGTCTTCACCTGGGCGGTCCCTGTTCAGCCCGACGAATCGCTGTGCCACGAAGGAGATGGCCTGGTCAGCGGCATTCCAGTTCCCGGAGTCTCGGGAATGGGCAGCCGAGTCCACGAGGAGGGCCGCGACCACGGGATCGTCGATCGTGCCGGCGACCGGTGCCAGGAAGGCTTCGAGTACTGCACCCTCGAGGCCAAGCTCGATCGGAGATTGGCGGTCACCGATGTTCAGGCGAGTCGTGGCCAGTGCGTCAAACAGCTCCCACAGGATGTGGACCTGATCCGGATTCGACAAAACTGCCAACCGCTGGGCGATCTCTTCACCCATTTCGCGCGCGCTGGCCAGGGCGCTGTCGTCGTCCTCTGCGGAGTCCTTGAGCAAGGCTTCGATCAAGGGTGCAAACCGGGAGGCCGTCACCGCCTGGCGAGGCGCTGCATCGGGCCCAGGTGCTGGCGAGCGGCGGGCCGGCGCGCTCGTGACGACCGGGGCGCCCTCCAAAGGGGGGACTTGCACCTGCGCGCCTGCGCCCGAGGGGGGTGTCTGTGGCCCGGTGGAAGGGCCCGGAGGTTGCGACCCGGCCGTGATCACCGATGCGGGTTGCTGCGGTTCCAGGCTCGGTACCGTCTGTGTTGCTGTCGGTGAAGGGGCCTGAGTCCTCGCTTCGGTCCCCGGCCTTGCATCTGGCCGGGATTCCTGGGGTGATGATGGGCCCGCGCTCCCTCCGGCCTGGCTGACGCCTGCGGGTGCGTTGGATCGTTCGAAAACATCCAGGACGTCCCCCAGGGCCAGGCCATCGGCTGGCTGCGTTTCTTGCACCGTCGGCGACTCGTCCACCACCTCAGGGTTGCCTGCGGCGATACGACCATCCAGCAGTTCTGCCATCTGCTGGAGGGCGGCCCGTCGGGCGTGGCGGATGGCGGCCAGGTCCTCGATCGTTCGTGCCGTGGAGGCCCGGTCGTAGGTTTGTGCAAGCGAGGCGAGGTTGCCTGCAGCAGCGGCGGCTTCGCGCCTCGTCATCAACGGCGCAAAGGCGGGTGCCTCGACAGGGGCGTCGCCGGCCTGCGTGCCGTGGCCGAAGGGCAGCACGTCATCGACGGTGATGATCGCCTCGTCGGTGTCGTTTTCCGCGGCTTCCAGCGTCATCGCGAGCGCGACGCGCTCCATGGTCCTCGCGAGCAAGGTGCCCTGGTCGGGGGGGGTACCGCCAGCGAAGCCATGGAATGCCGCAATGCGCTGGGAATCCTCGGCAAACCGGATGCTCGCCAGGAGGCGAAGGGCCGTCACCATCCCACGCTCGATGTCCACGCGGGGTACGTCTTCGGCATAAAGGTCCGCTGCCATTCGCTCTCCCACGGTGCGGGCCCGCTCGACCGGGGAAAGGGGGCCTTCCGGCGTCTGCAGGCGCTGCGCCTCTGACACCGACTCTTCGGCAGTGTCTGACGATGTGTCGGATGGAACCGGACTCTCGATCAGGTCGTCTTCATCGACGCTGGTCTCGTCGGTCGAGGTCGTGTCGTCAGTCACGCTGAAGTCACTGGATTCATTCCTGGAGGGAAAGCTGGCGATCCGTCCTGCGTTGACACCCGCTGCATCGGATCGCTCGGCAGGCATGTCGTTACCGCCTATCGGATTCACGCTGGATTGGGGCGCGGTCTCGTCGTCGTGACGAGCCTGGGTACGGGTTTCCTGGGCCTTGCTGTTCAGGGTCACCCTGGATGTGCCGAGCGGTTCCTCGGCGCGGGGGGTGACTTGGGGGACGGCAGGAATTTGCTCGGAAGGTGCAGATGACTTTGTCTCGATCTCAGGGGCGACGGCTTCCTCTTGCTCCAGGGCAAAACTGTCTTCGTCAACCGCCAGCTCCTCTTCCTCCAGCGCGAGTTCTTCTTCCAGTTCGCGCAACAGCTGCTGTTCTGCCTTTGCCTGGGCGGCTTCGTCCAGTTCGGGAGTGGACGTGTCCTGCGCCGCATCCAAAAACTCGATGATTGCCTGATCGACAGGCTTTGCCCGGATGATTGACGGCTGTAGTTGGCTGGTCGTTTCAGTGGCAGAAGTCTGAGTGGCTGCTGATTCGGCCCGCTTGGTCGACTCGAGCCCGTCGAGATCAGGCAAGCGTAATGGATTGGCGTCATCGAGGCCCACGTCCCGACCATTGGCAGAGTGCTTGTTGTCCGGCCAGGGCGGGTGTTCGGTGTTGGCCGGTCGAGGTGTCCCCTGACTTGGCGCTGGTTCTATCGATCGGTCGTCAGTCGCTTGCCTTGATGGGGGTCGGATGCCTTCACTGCCTGCACTCGAACTCGATGGGAGCTCAGAAGCAACCTGGAACGATGCAGCCACTTCGTGTTGTGCCGAAAGTGTTCGGCCGCCTCCTGCTGTCAAGTCAGGCCGGGATGCCCCATGGGTGTAGCTTTCCTTTTTCGTCTCAAAACGGTCACCTGTCTGGATCCCTCCCGTAGGGCCTGGTCCTGCACCAGCGTCACGGTCACTGTCGTGAGGACCCGCTTGCATCGTCGAATCGTTCGTCGATCGAACGATTGATGGGGCTCGTTCCAGTGCTGCCAGCCTCGCTTCGAGCGCACGGAGCTGATCCCGTAACTCGATGATTTCTCTTTGCGTAGCGGTTGAAGTCGTCTTCCCATCCTGTTTGCTCAATTGGTCAATCCGGGCCTGCATTTCCCGTAGTTCGTTGACGTACACCGCCCTCGAATCGGATTCGGAGATCTTTGGTTGGGCTTCAACTGACGGCTCGTGAGGGAGGGGTGCCTCTGGCTTTGGGGTCGCCGTTTTTTCGCCGGACGATTTCGGCGCACTTGTGTTGACAGTGCCGATGTGGCCTTCCGATCGCCTGGGTGCGGCCTTAGCCTTGGGCGCGTTTTGATCGGAGACGGGCGTTTGCGGGTGGCCTGCGCCCTGACCGAACAGCCTCGTGATCAGTTCAGGCAGCGTATTCACCTCACCTGCAAGCTCCAGCCCCGCCTGGCATGCTGTCGACGTGAGCGCGGACTTTTCCCGGCTGGTCAACGATTCCAGCGCCTCGTACAAGGCTGCCTGTGACGGGTCGCCGAATGTCGCTTCGGCGAACTGCGGCGGCAGGTGGGTGGAATGCTTGCCTTCGTTCCGCAGGCCTCGCATGCCCGCGGCAAACCCTGCCATGAACACCTTGAACCCTTCGGCCGTGAGGTGGCCTGCCTGGAGCAGGGCCATGGCCTCCTTGGCAAACCACTGGCTCGCCTGCTTTTCCAACGCCAGGCTGCTCGGGGACAAGTCCGGGTTGCTGGCGTGAATTCGGCCCAGGAGGTTTTCGCCGAATTCCGAGCCCAACCACGTGAGGGTCTTGAGGTTTCCGGTACCTCGACACAGTGTCGAGGCACATGGCTTGAAGGCAAGGAATACACGGGCAACGCTATCCTTGTCCGGCCGGATGTCCCGCAATTCATCCTGGAGTCCGATGTACGCTTGCTGTCGACTCCCGCTGATGTCGCTGGCCTTGCGGGACTTGAGCGAAGCTGTGGATGTGGCGTCTGACTCCTTGGCAAGTTGCACCAGAAGTCCGCGAGTGCTGGCAAGCGAATGGATGCTCTCGCCGGGTCGAGGCGCCTTGGTCTCAACGGCACCCTTTCCCTTTTTGGGCTGCTCGTCAATCCTGACGTCCAGCGGCGTGCGGACATATCGGCCGCCACCCGCTTGGTATCCAATGGTGGATTCCGGACTCAACCGATCTCCGGGTGAGCCCCTCTGACGGAATCTCGGCATGGCAACGCCCCCACGAATTAGGATTTGGTCAGCAGTAGTAGTAACTCCTCATCCGTGAGAGTTCATCCGTGGCACCGGCCGGTGGCGCCACGGTTGTCAGGGTTCCAGCCTTTTCAGTCGAGCTGCCCGCCGCGTAGCGCCCGCAGCACGTTCTCCGCCGTCGCCGGCGCCGTCAGCTTCACCGCCTGGCCCGCCGGCCCGGTGCTGGCCACCGCATCCCGGATCGCCTCCCACACGCTGATCCCCAGCATGAAGGGCGGCTCTCCCACGGCCTTGCTGCCGCCGACGTTGTCCTCGCGGTTCGCCTCCGGCCACAGGTCGACCCGGAAGTGAGCGGGCACGTCGCCCGTCGCCGGGATCTTGTAGGTGCTGGGCGCGTGGGTTGTCAGCTTTCCCTGCTCGTTCCACACCAGCTGCTCGGTCGTGAGCCAGCCCATGCCCTGGATGAAGCCACCCTCGATCTGCCCGATGTCGATGGCCGGGTTGATGCTCGTCCCCACGTCGTGCAGGATGTCCACCGCCAGAACCCGGCTCTCGCCGGTGAGGGTGTCGATCGCCACCTCGCTGCAGGCCGCGCCGTAGCTGAAGTAGTAGAACGGACGGCCGGTGAGGGTGGTCTTGTCGTAGTGGATCTTGGGCGTACGGTAGAAGCCATCGCTCCACAGCTGGATGCGGTTGGCGTAGGCCAGCTTCACCACGTCGTCGAAGGCGCGCGACTGCTTGGGCGAGATGATCTGCCCGTCGCGGAACCGGATCGCCCCCGCGCCGCAGCCGTCCAGGCCCGCCACGAAGGCGGCCAGGTTGTCGCGGATGTTGCGGGCCGCGAACTGCGCGGCCCGGCCATTGAGGTCCGTGCCGCTGGAGGCCGCCGTGGCCGAGGCGTTGGGCACCTTGCCCGTCTCGGTGGCCGTGCAGCGCACGCGCTCGAAGGGCACGCCCAGTTCGTCGGCCACCACCTGCATGATCTTGGTGTGCAGGCCCTGGCCCATCTCGGTGCCGCCATGGTTCAACTGCACGCTGCCGTCGGTGAAGACATGCACCAGCGCGCCAGCCTGGTTGAAGAACGTGGCAGTGAAGCTGATGCCGAACTTGACCGGCGTGATGGCGATGCCGCGCTTGATGACGGGGCTCCTGGCGTTCCAGGCGGCGACGGCCTCGCGGCGCTGGCGGTAGTTCGATGACTGTTCCAGCGTGTCGATGAGGGGATGGAGGATGTTGTCCTCCACCTTCATCTGGTAGTGCGTGACGTTGCGCTCGTCGATCCCGTACAAGTTGCGCTTGCGCACGTCCAGCGGGTCCAGGCCCAGTGCCCGGGCGATGTCGCCCAGGATGGCCTCGATGACGATGACGCCCTGGGGGCCGCCGAACCCGCGGTAGGCCGTATGGCTTTGCGTGTTCGTCTTGCAGCGGTAGGACGAGATCACCACGTCGGACAGGAAGTAAGCGTTGTCCGTGTGGAAGATGGCGCGGTCGGCCACCGGGCCCGACAGGTCCGCGCTGAAGCCGCAGTTGGCCAGCATGTCCAGCTGCAACGCGGTGATGCGGCCCGTGTCGTCGAAGCCCACCTGCCAGTCGTAGGCGAAGGGGTGGCGCTTGCCGGTGACCATGAAGTCGTCGTCGCGGTCCATGCGCAGCTTGACGGGCCGGCGCAGCTTGTGGGCCGCCAGCGCCGCCCACACCGCCATGTGGCCGGCCTGCGTCTCCTTGCCGCCGAAGCCGCCGCCCATGCGGCGGCACTCCACGGTGACGGCGTTGTTCTCCAGATGCAGGGCATGGGCCACCCAGTGCTGCACCTCGCCCGGGTGCTGGGTGCTGGAGTGGATGTGCCATTGCCCCTGCTCGCGCGGAATGGCGTAGGCGATCTGCCCCTCCAGGTAGAAGTGCTCCTGGCCGCCGACTTCCAGCTGGCCCTGCAGCACGTGCTTCGACCCCTGGAGCGCAGCCTCCGGCTCCCCGCGGCGCACGACCACGGGCGGCAGCACATAGCTTTTCGCGGCATGCGCGGCGCGCACATCCAGCGTGGCGGGCAGGGGTTCGATGTCCAGCTTCACCTGGCGCGCGGCGCGGCGGGCCGCCATGGCGCTGTCGGCCACGATGACGCCCACCACCTGGCCGATGTGCTGCACCGTGTCGATGGCGAAGATGGGTTCGTCATGGACGAAGGTGGCGAGGATGGGGTCGCCGGGGATGTCCTGGGCCAGGACCACCCCGCGCACGCCGGGCAGTGCCAGGGCGGCGCGGGCATCGACGCCGCGCAGCTTGCCGTGGGCCACGGTCGAAAGGATCGGGGCTGCGTGCAAGGTGCCGCGCAGCTCCGGGATGTCGTCGATGTACGTGGCCGCGCCCGCCACCTGGGCCCGGGCGCTTTCGTGGAAGCGGGAGGCGCCGACGGCCTGCCCGCGGGCGGCGGGGGCGTGGGGCGACTGCGTGGCCGGGGCGAGGTTGCGCTCGCCCGCGTCGGCCGCGCCGCCCGGGCCGCCGCCGCTGGAGGCCGTGAAATCCTTGTCGCGCGTGGTCATGCCCGCACCTCCTCGAGGTCCGCCAGCGACAGCCGCTCCAGGTTGATGGCCGTCATGCCCTGGCTCTCCAGCCACAGCCGCTGCATCAGGTTGCCCAGCACCTCACGGCGGTAGGCCGCCGAGGCGCGCATGTCGGAAATCGGCTGGAACTGCGCGCGCAGGGCCTCGCCCGCCGCGCGGGCCGTGGCCTCGGTCCAGGGCTGGCCCGTGATCGCCGCCTCGGCCTGCGTGGCCCGGGCCGGGGTGGCGGCCACGCCGCCGGCGCCGATGCGGGCAGCCACCACCTGGCCGTCCTTCAGTTGCAGGTTCACCGCCAGGCACACCGCCGAGATGTCGTCGTCATAGCGCTTGGAGATCTTGTACACGCGCAGGAACTCGCCCGCCTGCGGCAGCGGCACCCGCAGCCGGGCCACGATCTCGTCGGCGGCCAGCAGGTTCTGCCGGTAGCCGGTGTAGAAATCCTCCAGCGCCAGGGTGCGCTCGCCGCGCACGCTGGCCAGCACGATGCGCGCGCCCAGCGCGATCAGCAGCGGCATGGAGTCGCCGATGGGCGAGCCGTTGGCCACGTTGCCGCCCAGCGTGCCGGAGTTGCGCACCGGCAGGCCGGCGAAGCGCTCGGCGAAGGCCTGTAGCTGCGGGCGCTGCGCCACCAGGGCGGCATAGGCGTCCTGCAAGGTGACGGCGGCGCCAATCGACAGCGTGTCGCCCTCCACCTCGACCCGGCGCAGCTCCTGCGCCCGCGTCACGTCCAGCACCTGGGCGAAGCGCTTGTGCATCTTGGTGACCCACAGGCCCACGTCCGTGCAGCCGGCCACCACCTGCGCCTGCGGGTGGGCGGCGCGGGCCGCGAGCAGCGCGGGCAGGGTGGTGGGGGCGAGGTAGGCCGTGTCACCCGCGGGCGCGGCCTCGTCGGCCGCCAGGGCGCGCAGCTGTGCGAGCACGGCGGCCTCGTCGACCTTCACCGCCGGCAAGGTGGCCATCTGCTGCGCCGCGTCCAGGATGGGCCGGTAGCCGGTGCAACGGCACAGGTTGCCCGAGAGCTCGGCCTGCGCCAGTTCACGCGTGATGGGCTGACCTTGGCACACATGGTTCTGGTACATGCCGAACAGGCTCATGACGAAGCCGGGGGTGCAGAAGCCGCATTGCGAGCCGTGGCACTGCACCATGGCCTCCTGCGCCGGGTGCAGGGTGCCGTCAGCGGCGGCCAGGTCCTCCACCGTCCACAGCGCCAGGCCGTCGACCGAGTGCGCCAGGCGGATGCAGCTGTTGATGGCGCGGTAGGCCAGGCGGTCGCCCTCGGCCTCGGCCAGGACCACGGTGCAGGCGCCGCAGTCGCCCTCGCCGCAGCCCTCCTTTGTCCCGGTGGCGACGAGGTCCTCCCGGAGCACCTCCAGCAGGGTCCGGTCGGGTGGTACATTGCCGAGCGTCACAAGCTCCCCTCGGCGGATGAAACGTATCGTCTTGGCTTCCATGAAAGTCAGTATGGCGCGAATCTGCGGGTTTGCCTTGAGGGTAGGAGACCGACGGGGGCCCGGCCATAAGCGCCGCGGTATGACAACCATTGCGGCCGAGGTATGAGGGACCAAGCGCTCTTCGACAAGATTGACCTCCACTTGATCCGGGTGCTGCATACCGTGTTGACCGAGCGGAGCGTTTCCAGGGCGGCCTTGAGGCTGGGCATGCACCAGCCCCAGGTCTCGGCCGCCCTCAAGCGGCTGCGGGATGCGGCGGGAGATCCCTTGCTGGTGCGTTCGGGCGCCGCGATGGTGCCCACGGATGCCGGTCTTCGCATGGTCGAGCCCAGCGCAAGCATCCTCCGTGCCGCGGAGATGCTGTTCTCGGACGCGCGGGGGTTCGACCCGCGCACGGCCACCACCACCTTCCGCGTGGCGGCCAGCGATTACATGGATCCCCAGTTCCTGCCCGCCCTGGTGGCGGCCGTGAAGTCCCAGGCGCCCCTGGCCGGCCTGGAGATCCACCCCCTGTCGGCCCAGGCCGACTGCCACGACCAGCTCGCCCAGGGCGAGGTGGACGTGGTGGTGGGCAACTGGGAAGAGCCGCCGGACAGCCTGCACCGAAGCGAACTTTTCACCGACGAGGTGGTGTGCCTGGTCGCGCGCGACCACCCGGCCGTACGCCGCGGCTGGCGCGTCCAGGACTGGCTGGAGGCCGAGCATGTCGCCCCCATGCCCACCCACCCGGGCGCCCGCGGCGTCATCGACGCCCACCTGGCCCGGCTGGGGATGGCCCGGCGCGTCACCGTGCGCAGCCCGCATTTCAGCCTGATCCCGGCGATGGTGGCGCAGAGTTTGCTCGTCCTGACCACCGGCCGGCAGTACTGCGAACGTTTTGCAGGGCCATTGCCGGTCACAATCCTGCCTTGTCCCGTCGAGTTTCCGCGCCTGGCGTACTACCAGCTGTGGCATGAGCGCAGCCACGCGTCCGCGTCGGCGCGCTGGCTGCGCGATCGCATCCGGCAGGCGGCGGCGGGTTTGAAGAATGAGTGAGAGATGACCATACCAAGGCTGCAACTGGCCGGCATCACCAAGCGCTATCCGGCGGTGGTGGCCAATGACCAGGTCTCCCTGCGCGTGATGCCGGGGCAGGCCCATGCCGTGCTGGGCGAGAATGGCGCAGGCAAGTCCACGCTGATGAAGATCATCTACGGCAGCGTGAAGCCCGACGAGGGCCAGGTGCTGTGGAACGGCCAGCCCGTGACCATCCGCAACCCGCAGGAGGCGCGGGCCCTGGGCATCAGCATGGTGTTCCAGCATTTCAGCCTGTTCGACACGCTGACCGTGGCCGAGAACGTGTGGCTGGGGCTGGACAAGTCCCTGTCCCTGGCCGAGGTGACGGCCCGCATCACCGCCAAGGCCGCCGAGTACGGCCTGGACATCGACCCGTCCCGCCCCGTGCACACCCTGTCCGTGGGCCAGATGCAGCGGGTGGAGATCATCCGCGCCCTGCTCACGGACCCCAAGCTCCTGATCCTGGACGAGCCCACCTCGGTGCTGACCCCCCAGGCCGTGGAGAAGCTGTTCGTGGTCCTGAAGAAGCTGGCCTCCGAGGGCTGCAGCATCCTGTACATCAGCCACAAGCTGCACGAGATCCGCGAGCTGTGCACCGCCTGCACGGTGCTGCGCGGCGGCAAGGTCACGGGCGAGTGCGACCCGCGCGCGGAGAGCAACGCCTCGCTGAGCCGCCTGATGATCGGCGCCGAGCCGCCGCAGCTGCAACACCGCGAGGCCCGCGTGGGCGCCACGGTGCTCAAGGTCGACCACCTGGACCTCACCCGTGAATCGCCCTTCGGCACCGACCTGCAGGACATCTGCCTGCAGGTGCGCGCGGGCGAGGTGGTGGGCATTGCCGGCGTGTCCGGCAACGGCCAGCGCGAGCTGCTGTACGCCCTGTCGGGTGAGGACACCCGGGCCGCGCCGCAGATGGTGCAGGTCGCGGGCCAGGCCGCCGGGCGCATGGGGCCGGGCCGCCGCCGCGGGCTGGGCCTGCATTTCGTGCCCGAGGAGCGCCTGGGCCGCGGCGCCGTGCCCACCCTGGGCCTGGCGCACAACCTCATGCTCTCGCGCCGCGAGGCCTTCGGCCGCTGCGGCTGGATCCGCATGGGGCAGCTGCGCGCGCAGGCCAAGGACATCATCGCCCGCTTCAACGTGCGCGCGGGCGGGCCGGATGCACCCGCCAAGTCGCTGTCCGGCGGCAACCTGCAGAAATTCATCGTCGGCCGCGAGATCGACGCCAACCCCAGGCTCCTGGTCATCTCCCAGCCCACCTGGGGCGTGGACGTGGGCGCCGCCGCCCAGATCCGCGGCGAGATCCTCAAGCTGCGCGACGCCGGCTGCGCCGTGCTGGTGGTCAGCGAGGAACTGGACGAACTGTTCGAAGTGAGTGACCGTTTGCACGTGATTGCCAAGGGGCGCCTGTCCCCCTCCATCGCCCGCGCCGAGGCGACGGTGGAACTGATCGGCGAGTGGATGTCGGGCCTGTGGGATGCCGACCATGAACGCGCTGCCCGGGAGGCCGCCAATGTTTAAGCTCGAGCCCCGCCCCCAGGCCTCGACCTTCTGGAGCATCGCCTCGCCGCTGCTGGCACTGGCCATCACCGTGGTGATCGGCGTGGCGCTGTTCGCCGCCCTGGGCAAGGACCCGGTGCGCGGGCTGCAGATGTTCTTCTGGGAGCCGGTCAAGTCGCTCTACGCCTTCGGCGAGCTGATGGTCAAGGCCACGCCGCTGCTGCTGATCGCGCTGGGCCTGGCCGTGTGCTTCCGCTCCAACGTCTGGAACATCGGCGCCGAAGGCCAGTTCGTCATCGGCGCCATCTGCGCCGGCGGCGTGGCGCTGACGGCCACCAAGGACTCCTCGCAGTGGATCGTGCTGGGCATCCTGCTGGCGGGCATCGCCGGCGGCATGGCCTGGGCCGGCATCACCGCCTTCCTGAGGGACAGGTTCAATGCCAACGAGATCCTGGTGAGCCTGATGCTGGTCTACGTGGCCGTGCAGCTGCTGGTGTTCCTGGTGTTCGGGCCCTGGAAGGACCCGGCCGGCTTCAACTTCCCCCAGACCCAGACCTTCGAGCGCATCACCCAGGTGCCGCGCCTGGTGCAGGGCTCGCGTATGAGCATCGGCCTGCTCATCGCGCTGGCCGGGGCGGCCGCCCTGTGGGTGTTCCTGTTCCGCACCCGCGCCGGGTTCGCACAGCAGGTGGGCGGCCTGGCCCCCGCTGCCGCGCGTTACGCCGGATTCTCCTCACGCAAGGCGCTGTGGGTGGCGCTCCTGGTGTCCGGCGGCGCCGCTGGCCTGGCCGGCGCGCTGGAAGTGGCCGGCCCCATCGGCCAGCTCACGCCCTATGTCCCGGCAGGCTACGGCTTCGCCGCCATCATCGTCGCCTTCGTCGGCCGGCTGCACCCGGTGGGCATGGTGTTCTCCGCAATCCTCATGAGCATGTTCTACATCGGGGGCGAGTACGCCCAGTCGCGCATGGGCATGCCCAAGTCCATCACCGGCGTGTTCCAGGGCCTGCTGCTGTTCTCGCTGCTGGCGTGCGACACGCTGATGGCCTATCGCCTGCGCCTGCGCCGCGCCGCGCCGGCGGCTGCCGTGAAGGGAGCCGCGTGATGGACAGCTACGCGCTCCTGCTGGCCGCGACGCTCAATGCCGGCACCGTGCTGGCCATCGCCTCGCTGGGCCTGTTGATCAACGAGAAGGCCGGCATCGTCAACCTCGGCGCCGAGGGCATGATGCTGTGCGCCGCCATTGCCGGTTTCGCCACGGTGGTGCACACGGGCAGCGATCTGGCCGGCTTCCTGGCGGGCGCCGGCGTCGGCGCGCTGCTGGCCGCCATCTTCGGCGTGCTGGTGATCTGGCTGAACACCAACCAGTACGCCACCGGCCTGGCCCTGAGCCTGTTCGGCGCTGGTTTCTCGGCCTTCGCCGGGGTGAACTATGTGCAGGCCAAGCTGCCCGAGCGGCCGGTGTTCTCCATCCCCGTGCTGGGCGACCTGCCGCTGGTGGGCCCGGCGCTGTTCCGCCAGCACCCGCTGGTGTACCTGACCATCGCCTTCACCCTGGGACTGATCTGGTTCCTGTACCGCTCCCGCGCCGGCCTGGTGCTGCGCTCGGTGGGCGAGTCGCCCGAGTCCGCCCATGCCCTGGGCTACCCCGTGCGCCGCATCCGCCTGGGGGCGGTGATGGTGGGCGGCGCGCTGTGCGGGCTGGCCGGGGCCTACCTGTCGGTGATCTACACCCCCTTGTGGGTGGAGGGCATGGTGGCCGGCAAGGGCTGGATCGCCCTGGCCCTGACCACCTTTGCCACCTGGCGGCCGGCACGGGTCCTGCTTGGTGCCTACCTGTTCGGCGGCGTGACCATGCTTCAGTTCCACCTGCAGGGCGCCGGCGTGGAGGTGGCCAGCGAGTTCCTGACCATGCTGCCCTACCTGGCCACCATCGTGGTGCTGGCCCTGATGTCGCGCAATCCCACCTGGATCCGCGTCAATATGCCGGCCTCCCTTGGAAAGCCCTTTTATCCGGGCTCATAATTGCTGTTTTCGTGTCCCACAAACCAAAGGAACCAATGACCGACCTGAAGAAACGCTCGATGCTGCAAGTCGCCGCCGTGACGGCGCTGGCTGCCACCGCCCTGGTGGGCTGCGGCAAGAAGGAAGAGCCCCAGGCTGCCGCCCCGGCCGCCTCCGCCGCTTCCGCCCCCAAGCCGGAGCCGCTGAAGATCGCCTTCGCCTACGTCGGCCCGGTGGGCGACGGCGGCTGGACCTTCGCGCACGACAACGGCCGCAAGGCCGTGGAGAAGGAATTCGGCGACAAGGTCGTCACCTCCTTCGTCGAGAAGGTGCCCGAGTCCGCCGACGCCGAGCGCGTGATGCGTGACCTGGTCGGCCAGGGCAACAAGCTGATCTTCGGCACCACCTTCGGCTACATGGAGCCCATGCTCAAGGTCGCCGCCGATGCCAAGGACGTCAAGTTCGAGCACGCCACCGGCTACAAGCAGGCCGACAACCTGCGCACCTACGACAGCCGCACCTACGAAGGCGCCTACATGGCTGGCGTGATCGCCGGCAAGATGACCAAGACCAACACCCTGGGCGTGGTCGGTTCCGTGCCGATCCCTGAGGTGATCCGCAACATCAACAGCTTCACCCTGGGCGCCCAGTCCGTGAACCCCAAGATCAAGACCAAGGTGGTCTGGGTCGGCGAGTGGTTCAACCCGCCCAAGGAAACCGAGGCCGCCACCTCCCTGATCAACGGCGGCGCCGACGTGCTGATGCAGAACACCGACTCCTCGGCCGTGCTGCAGACCGCCGAGAAGATGGGCAAGCGTGCCTTCGGCTGGGACAGCGACATGACCGCCTACGGCCCCAAGGCCCACCTGGGTTCGGCCATCATCAACTGGGGTCCCTACTACGTGAAGGCCGTGCGTGACGCGCTGGAAGGCAAGTGGACCGGCAACTCCGCCAGCTGGTGGGGCGTGAAGGAAGGCGCCATCGACATGGTGTCCATCGCCGCCGACGTGCCGGAAGACACCAAGAAGAAGATCGACGAGATCAAGGCCGGCCTGAAGGATGGCTCCTTCGTGATCTGGAAGGGCCCGATCGTCGGCCAGAACGGCAAGCCCGTGCTGGAAAAGGACGCCGTCGCCGACGACAAGTTCCTGGGCGGCATCAACTTCTACGTCAAGGGCGTGGAAGGCAAGGTCCCGGGCGGCGACAAGAAGTAATTCCTTCGCCCTCGTCCATGAAAAAGCCGCCCTCGGGCGGCTTTTTCTTTGGGGGCGGCCTGGTCCACAATCCACGCCATGACGACGACACCGCCCGACATCCCCGCCGATCGCCTGCCCGCGCTGCTGCGCCGCATGCCCAAGGCGGAACTGCATATCCACATCGAGGGCTCGCTCGAGCCGGAGCTGATCTTCGCCATGGCGCGCCGCAACGGCGTGTCCATTCCCTACGCCAGCGTCGAGGAGCTGCGCCAGGCCTACGCCTTCACCAACCTGCAAAGCTTCCTGGACATCTACTACGCCGGCGCCAGCGTGCTGCTCAAGGAGCAGGACTTCTACGACATGGGCTGGGCCTACTTCGAGAAGGCCAAGGCCGACAACGTGGTGCACGCGGAGCTGTTCTTCGACCCGCAGACGCACACGGCCCGCGGCGTGCCCATGCAGGTGGTGGTGGACGGCCTGTACCGCGCCTGCCAGGACGCGAAGGCCAGGCTGGGCGTGAGCGCCAGCCTGATCCTGTGCTTCCTGCGGCACCTGTCGGAGGCCGAGGCCTTCGACACCCTGGAGCAGGCCCTGCCTTACCGGGACAAGTTCATCGGCGTGGGCCTGGATTCCAGCGAGGTGGGCCACCCGCCCGAGAAGTTCGCGCGCGTGTTCGCCAAGTGCCGCGAACTGGGCCTGCGCCTGGTGGCCCATGCGGGCGAGGAGGGGCCGCCGGCCTATGTGTGGTCGGCGCTGGACGTGCTGAAGGTCCAGCGCATCGACCACGGCGTGCAGTCCACCCAGGACCCGGCGCTGATGCAGCGGCTGGCGAAGGACCGCATCCCGCTGACCGTGTGCCCGCTGTCCAACCTGAAGCTGTGCGTGTTTCCGGCGCTGGCCGACCACAACCTGGGCGCGTTGCTGGACGCCGGTCTGGTGGCCACCGTCAACTCCGACGACCCGGCCTACTTCGGTGGCTACATGAACGACAACTTCGTGCAGACCTTCGCCGCCACGGGGCTGACCAGCCGCCACGCCTACCAGCTGGCGCGCAACAGCTTCGAGGCCAGCTTCGTCGACGAGGCCACCAAGGCCGCGTGGGTCGCCGACCTGGACCGCGTCTTCGCCGAATTCGCCTGACGCGGGGCGGTCGGCCGGGCCCCCCAGCCCCGGCCCCCGCGGGGGCGCGATCGACGCCTTTGATTACAATGGGGCCTGGCGCCGCTGCTGCCCCGCAGCGGCGCTTTTCTTTGTCCCCGGGGCCATGTAGAGGAACACCATGTACAAAAACCTCGCAGCCGCGCTATGCGTGGCCGCCAGTTTTTTCTCCCCCCTTTCCACCCACGCACAGGCCGCCAGGGAGCCGCTGAAGGTCGGCTTCCTCTACGTGGCGCCGCTGACTGATGCCGGCTGGGTCCGCCAGCACGAGGAGGGCCGCAAGGCCCTGCAGGCCGCACTGGGTGCGCAGGTCGAGACCCGCTACGTCGAGAACGTGGCCGAAGGCCCCGACGCCGAGCGCGTGATCCGCGACCTGGCGATGCAGGGCCACAAGCTGATCTTCACGCCCAGCTTCGGCTACATGGAGCCCACGCTGCGGGTGGCCAAGGATTTCCCGGACGTGAAGTTCGAGTCCATCACCGGCTACAAGACCGCCGCCAACGTGTCGGCCGCCAATGCCCGCTACTACGAGGGCCGCTACCTCGCCGGCATCGCCGCCGGCCGCATGGCCAAGGCGGGCGTGGCCGGCTACGTGGCGGGCTTCCCCATCCCCGAGGTGCTCCAGGGCATCAACGCCTTCACCCTGGGCATGCGCTCGGTCAATCCGCAGGCCCAGGTGCGCGTGGTCTGGCTCAACGAGTGGTTCAACCCGCCGCGCGAGCGCGAGGCCGCCATGGCGCTGATGGACCAGGGCGCCGACGTCCTGGCTTTCCACACCGGCTCCAATGCCGTGATGGTGGCGGCCCAGGAACGCGGCAAGCTGGCCGTGGCCTACCACTCCGACATGCGCAAGGTCGGCCCTGACGCGCAGGTCGTCGCCGTCACCCACCAGTGGGGCGACTACTACACCCGCCGCGCCCGCGAGGCGCTGGCCGGCACCTGGAAGCCGGGCAACGTGTGGGGCGGCGTGAAGGAGGGGATGATCCGCGTGGGCGACTTCGGCTCGCGCGTGCCCAAGGCCGTACAGGACGAGGTGCTGGCGCGCCAGAAGGACATCGCTGCCGGGCGCGTCAAGCCGTTCGCCGGCCCCATCACCGACAACGAGGGCAAGGCCATCATCGCCAAGGGCCAGTCGCTGTCCGACGAGCAGGTCCTGACCATGAACTACCTGGTCCAGGGCGTGGTCGGAAAGGCCTCAAAATAGGCGCATGAAAGCGTACCGCGCCGCCCTCCTGCGTTTCGACGATGACGGGCTTGCCGTCCACGACGAGGATGGCCTGCTCGTCGTGGGGCCTGACGCGCAGGGCGGGCAGGTGGTGCGCGCTGCCGGGTCGTACCAGGCCCTGGCGGTCAATTTCCCCGGCGTGGCCGTGGAGCACCTGCCCGGCAAGCTGATCGCCCCGGGCTTCGTGGATCTCCACATCCACTATCCCCAGACCGATGTCATCGGCTCGCCTGCCGACGGGCTGCTGCCCTGGCTGGAGAACTACACCTTCCCGCACGAGTCGCGGTTCGCGGACCGCGCCTACGCCGATGACGTGGCCGTGGTCTTCCTCGACGAGCTGGCCCGCAACGGCGTGACCACCGCGTTGACCTTCTGTACCTCCCATCCCGCCAGCGTGGATGCGCTCATGACCGAGGCGCAGCGCCGCGGCCTGCGCCTGATCGCGGGCAAGTCCATGCAGGACCGCCACTCCCCCGACGGGGTGCGCGACCAGACCGAGCAGTCCCTGATCGACTGCGAGGACCTGATCCGCCGCTGGCACGGGCAGGGCCGCCTGGGCTACGCGATCACGCCCCGCTTCGTCCCCAGTTGCAGCGACGCGCAGATGCGCGGCATGGGCGAGCTGGCGGCGAAGTACCCGCAGGTGTGGATCCAGTCGCACGTGGCCGAGAACAAGGACGAGATCGCCTGGGTGAAGCAGTTGCACCCCCAGGCGCGCAGCTACCTGTCCGTCTACGACGATTTCGGCCTGATGCGCGAGCGCGCCATCTACGCGCACTGCATCCATTTCGACGACGAGGACCGCGCCCTCATGCGCGACACCGGCGCGGCCGCGGCCGTCAGCCCCACCAGCAACCTGTTCCTGGGCAGCGGCTTCTTCGACTACCAGGGCGCCGACCGCGTGGGCTACCGCTACGGCCTGGCCAGCGACGTGGGCGGTGGCACCAGCTTTTCCCCCTTCCACACCATGCTGGCGGCCTATTACGTCGCTCGCGAGGGGCAGACCAAGCCCGGCTTGTCCCTCAAACCCTCGCAGCTGTGGTGGCAGCACACGGCCGGCGCCGCCCGCGCCCTGGGCCTGGAGGGCAGCATCGGCAACCTGCAGCCGGGGTGCGAGGCGGATTTCGTGGTCATCGACCCCCGGGCCACGCCCCTGCTGGCGCGCAAGACGGGCATGGCCCGCAACCTGGACGAGTTCCTGTTCGCACTGATCGTGCTGGGGGACGACCGGGCGATCGCGCGCACCCACATTGCCGGCGCCTGACCCCGGGCCGGCGGGGCGAGAGGGGGCTGCCGCCCCGCCTACAATCGCGCCAGGAGAGCAGCATGAGCATCAAGAGCGACAAGTGGATCCGGCGCATGGCCGAACAGCACGGCATGATCGAGCCCTACGAGCCGGGCCAGGTGCGCCAGGTCGATGGCCAGCGCATCATCAGCTACGGCACGTCCAGCTATGGTTACGACATCCGCTGCGCGCCCGAGTTCAAGGTCTTCACCAACATCCACAGCACGGTGGTGGACCCGAAGAACTTCGACGAGAAGAGCTTCGTGGACTTCCACGGCGACCACTGCATCATCCCGCCCAACAGCTTCGCGCTGGCGCGCACGATGGAGTACTTCCGCATCCCGCGCAACGTGCTGACCGTCTGCCTGGGCAAGAGCACCTATGCCCGCTGCGGCATCATCGTGAACGTGACCCCCTTCGAGCCCGAATGGGAAGGCTACGTCACGCTGGAGTTCTCCAACACCACGCCGCTGCCCGCCAAGATCTACGCCGGTGAGGGCTGCGCCCAGGTGCTGTTCTTCGAGAGCGACGAGGTCTGCGAGACCAGCTACAAGGACCGCGGCGGCAAGTACCAGGGCCAGACGGGCGTCACCCTGCCCAAGGCCTGACGCCGGACCGGCGCCTTTCCTACAAGGCGCCGGGGGCGGGCTGCCTACGATGCCAGGGCATCGCCAGGAGCTTGCCCATGCCCATTCCCCCGCCCGGTTCCCGCCGGCTGTTCTGGACGCTGGGGCTGAGCCTGATCGCCGTGGAGGGCCTGGCCTTCTGGCTGGTGTGCGACCACCAGGTGGACCGGGCGCAGGCCCGCCGGGTGCAGTCCCAGGCCGAACAGCTCGCCTTCGGCGACTGCCTCGCTTACGTGGATGGTTCCACCATCGCCAGTTGCAGCCGCGGCATCATCGCCGCCAGCCGCTGAACCGCCTCAGAGCTCCGCGCCTTCCACCAGGAAGCGCACCCGCCGCTGCCCCTGCCATTCGTCCGCATCCAGCCGGAAAGCCAGCTTCACGCGCGGGGGCAGGGGGTCGGTGTGGCTGAACCAGATGCCGTCCACCGGCTGGCCCTGGTGGCGCAGCTTGAGCGACAGGTGCTTCTCCCCCACCAGCCGCTGCGACACCACCTCCACCTCCTCGCTGAACACCGGCGGCGCGAAGCCCTGGCCCCAGACCTCCTGGTGCAGGGTGTCCACCAGGTCGGCGCGGCGGTACTCGGGCGCCAGCGGGCCGTCGGTTTCCAGGCGGCGCTGCAGGGTGGAGGCGTCCAGCCATTCGGCGGCCACCTCGTTCAGCGCCTGCTCGAAGGTGTCGAAATGCTCCTCGGCCACCGTGCAGCCCGCCGCCATGGCGTGGCCGCCGAACTTCAGCAGCACGCCGGGGTGGCGCTTGGCCACCAGGTCCAGCGCATCGCGCAGGTGGAAGCCGGGGATGGAGCGGCCCGAGCCCTTGAGCTCATGTTCCTTGCCCGGCGCCGCGCTGGCGGCGAAGACGAAGGTGGGCCGGTGCATGCGGTCCTTGATGCGCGAGGCCACGATGCCCACCACGCCCTCGTGGAAGTCGGGGTCGAACACGCAGATGGCCGGCGGCGGCTCCTCGCCCTCGTCGAACAGGGACATCGCCACTTCCATGGCCTGCTCGCGCATGCCGCCCTCGATCTCGCGGCGCTCGCGGTTGATGCCGTCCAGCGTGCGGGCCAGTTCATCGGCGCGGGCAGTGTCGTCCGTGAGCAGGCATTCGATGCCCAGCGTCATGTCGGACAGGCGGCCGGCCGCGTTGATGCGCGGGCCCAGGGCGAAGCCGAAGTCGAAGGTGGTGGCCACCTGCGGCTTGCGCGCCGCGGCCTGGAACAGCGCGGCGATGCCGGCGGGCATGCTGCCCGCGCGGATGCGGCGCAGCCCTTGGGCCACCAGGCGGCGGTTGTTGGCGTCCAGCTTGACCACGTCGGCCACGGTGCCCAGGGCCACGATGGGCAGCAGGGCGTCCAGCTTGGGTTGGCTGGCGGCATCAAACGCTCCCCGCGCCCGCAACTCCGCCCGCAGCGCCAGCAGCACGTAGAACATCACGCCCACGCCGGCCATGGACTTGCTCTCGAAGTCGTCACCCGGCTGGTTGGGGTTCACGATCACCGCCGCATCGGGCAGCTGCGGCCCGGGCAGGTGGTGGTCGGTGACCAGCACCTGCAGGCCCAGGGCATTGGCCGTGGCCACGCCCTCCACGCTGGCGATGCCGTTGTCCACCGTGACCAGAAGCTCCGCGCCGCGCTCGGCCACCCGCTTGGCGATGGGCGGCGTCAGGCCGTAGCCGTCGACCACGCGGTCCGGCACCAGGTACTCCACCTGCTTCGCACCCAGCAGGCGCAGGCCCCGCACGGCCGTGGCGCAGGCGGTGGCGCCGTCGCAGTCGTAGTCGGCGACGATGCAGATGCGCTTGTTGGCGGCGATGGCATCAGCCAGCAGCCGCGCCGCATCCTGCGCGCCCTTCAGGCCCGAGGGCGGCAGCAAACGCGCCAGGCCGTCGTCCAGTTCTTCCTTGTGGCTCACGCCGCGGGCGGCGAACAGCCGCGCCAGCAGGGGGTGCACGCCGGCCTGCTCCAGGGCCCAGGCGGCGCGCGGGGGGATGTCTCTCTCGATGATCTTCATAAGGCTTCGAGCGCGTTCGCCACCGAGGGCGCGCGCAGCAGGCGGGTGGCGCGACGCCACCAGCCCGAATGGGAATGGACCCAGGAGCGGGCACTGCGTTCCCCGCACAGGGTCAGGGTGACGGGGCGGCCCTGGTCGAGGGCGGCGATCAGGCGCGGCAACTCCTGGGAATCCACCTGCCGCCACACGGCGGCCCAGGCGGGCCAATCCCCGTCCAGGGCGCACAGGCGCAGGCGCTCCTCCACCTTCAGGCCGGCCGGCATGCGGGCGGGTGCCCGCTCGGGCAGGGCGCCAGCGCCGCTGACCCAGAAGGAGTTCACGGGCTTGAGCCCCGCCTGCTCGCGCTCGGCGTTGGCCGGGTGGGTGTACAGCAGCATCTGCATCTCCTGCTGCAGGCGCTGCAGGGGGCCGGCGGCGGACCGCCGGGGCAGCCAGTCGTCCACCAGGCGGCCGACCACCCGGTCCAGGCTGGCGCAGGGCAGGTCCAGGAATACCTCGCCCTGGGCCAGCCACCGGTCCGGCGCCTCCCAGGTCAGGGCGATGCCGTCCTCCTCGAAGTAGGGGCGCATCGCGTCGAACATGGCGCGCGAGTGCGCCGGCGACAGCCGCAGGTGGGCGGGCGCGTGCATGCGCACATGGTCCATGCCCACCTCCCAGTGGCAGGGCGTGAGCCAGGCCCAGGGCATGGTGCCCGCGTCCCGGTGCGCCAGTTGCCGCTCCCAGGCCGCCCACGGGACCAGGCCATCCCCGGCCGGCAGCCCGATGGCGCGGGCCAGGGCCCGCTCGTGCGGCAGGGACAGGTCGCTGGTGGAGCCGGTGTCCACCGCACCCTCGGCCAGCCGCGCCAGCAGCTTCTGCAGCATGGGCAGCCGCAGCTCCCGGACGGCCTGGGCACAGCCCGGGCCGGTGGCCATGGCAAAGGGGATGAGCAAGTGGATAGCGTCCGACATGGGGGCTATTGTCCCGGATGCCACAATCAGGCCCAACAGTAAATCAATCCAGCGGGGACGATCCCTTCCGGCATGCGACTTCCGTACGAACTTCTCCTGGGCTGGCGCTACACCCGCGCCGGCCGGGCCACCCGGCGCAACGGGTTCATCTCCTTCATCTCGGGCGTATCCATGCTGGGCATCGCCCTGGGCGTGGGCGCGCTGATCATCGTGCTGTCGGTGATGAACGGCTTCCAGAAGGAGGTGCGCGACCGGATGCTGGGCGTGGTCTCGCATATCGAGATCTACGGGCCGGGCGGCGGGGTGCTGCCCGATCCCGGGCGCACCCTGGCCGAGGCGAAGCGCCATCCCGAGGTGGTGGCCGCCGCGCCCTTCGTCGCGGCGCAGGGCCTGCTGGCGCTGGGCGAGGACATGCGCGGCACCCTGGTGCGCGGCATCGACCCCGCGTTGGAGCCGCAGATTACCGAACTGGCACAGTCGCTGCAGGGCGGGGCGCTGCAGCGGCTGGTGCCCGGCGAGTTCGGCGTGGTGCTGGGCGGCGAGCTGGCGCGCCAGCTGGGGGTGCGCGAGGGCGATCCCGTCACGCTCATCGCCCCCAGCGGGCAGGTGACGCCGGCCGGCGTGGTGCCGCGCCTCAAGCAGATGAAGGTGGTGGGCACCTTCGACTCCGGCCACTACGAGTACGACAGCGGCCTGGTGCTGGTGCACCTGGAGGACGCGCAGCGCATCTTCCGCCTGGAAGGGCCCACCGGCCTGCGGCTCAAGCTCCAGGACCTGCACCGTGCCCGCGCGGTGGCGGCGGACCTGGCCTCCGCCTTCAGCGACCCGGTCATCATCCGTGACTGGACGCGCCAGAACCGCACCTGGTTCGCCGCCGTGCAGCTGGAAAAGCGCATGATGTTCATCATCCTCACGCTGATCGTGGCGGTGGCGGCGTTCAACCTCGTGAGCACGCTGGTGATGACCGTCACCGACAAGCGCGCCGACATCGCCATCCTGCGCACCCTGGGCGCCAGCCCGGGCAGCATCATGGGCATCTTCGTGGTGCAGGGCGCGACGGTGGGCGTGGTCGGCACCCTGGCCGGCCTGCTGCTGGGGCTGGGCGTGGCCCTGAACATCGACGTCATCGTGCCGGCGCTGGAGCGTGCGCTCAATGCCAGCTTCCTGCCCCGCGACATCTACCTGATCAGCCGCATGCCCAGCGACCCGCAGTCGGCGGACATCGTGCCCATCGCCCTCATCTCCCTGGTGCTGGCCTTCCTGGCTACGTTGTACCCCAGCTGGCGCGCCAGCCGCGTGAACCCGGCGGAGGCGCTGCGTTATGAGTGACAAGGCGGCAAGCGCCTTCAACGGCGTGGTCCTCCAGGCCCAGGGCCTGTCCAAGCGCTTCACCGAAGGCGGGCTGGACGTCCAGGTCCTGCGCGGCATCGACCTGCAGGTGGACGCGGGCGAGACAGTGGCCGTCGTCGGCGCCTCCGGCTCGGGCAAGAGCACGCTGCTGCACCTGCTCGGTGGGCTGGACGCGCCCACCGAAGGCACGGTGCGCCTCATGGGCCTGGAGCTCCCGCGCCTGGGGGCGACGCAGCAGGGGCGGCTGCGCAACCAGCACCTGGGTTTCATCTACCAGTTCCACCACCTGCTGCCCGAATTCAGCGCGCTGGACAACGTGGCCATGCCGCTGCGCATACGCCGCGAGCCCGTGGAGGCCTGCCATGCGCGGGCCCGCGAGACGCTGGAAGCCGTGGGCCTGGGCGCCCGGCTGGCGCACCGCCCGTCCGAGCTGTCCGGCGGCGAGCGCCAGCGCGTGGCCATCGCCCGCGCCCTGGTGACGCAGCCGGCCTGCGTGCTGGCCGACGAACCGACCGGCAACCTGGACCGGACGACAGCCGATGCGGTGTTCGACCTGATGCTGCAACTGGCGCACGAGCGCGGCACCGCCTTCGTGCTGGTCACGCATGACGAGTCGCTGGCGGCACGCTGCGGCCGCCAGCTGCGATTGACGGCCGGGCGCCTGGCCTGATCGCGGGCGGGGTCGCCGGGCCTACAGGATCCGGTTGAACCACAGCAGCGACAGCCCGGCGGACAGCACCGCCAGGAGGGCCGCGGCCAGCGCGAACAGGCCCGAGACCTCGGTCTCCTTCTTCTCCACCGTCAACCGGGTGCTGAGGGTTTCGTAGACCTTCTTGAGATCCTGCGCGGTGCCGGCATAGAAGTAGTCGGCGGCCGTGCGGTTGGCGATCTGCTTGAGCGTTTCCTCGTCCAGCCGCACGCGCATGGACCAGCCCTCGAAGCCGATGGTCTCACCGTCCACGGTGCCGATGCCCACCGTGTACACGCGCACGCCGCGCTCGGCGGCCATCTTGGCGGCTTCCAGCGGGTCCACGCCCGTGGTGCGCTGGCCGTCCGTGAGCATGATGATCGCCGCCGAGCTGTAGGACCCGGGCGGCACGGGCGTGAACTCCTTCATCTCCTTCTTCGGCGCGTCGATGGCCATGCCGCGCATGCGGTCGCGGCCGTTCTGCATCAGCTGCAGGTCGATCTGGCCGTCGTCGGGGAACAAGGTGGCCAGCGACATCACGATGGCGTTGCCCGTGGCCGTGGCGCGCTGCATCTGGAAACGGTCGATGGCCGTGACCAGGTCCTCGCGGTTGACGGTGGGCAGCTGCGCCACCTGGGCGGACCCGGCGAAAGCCACGATGCCCACCTTCACGTGCCGGGGCAGCTCGGTGAGGAAGGCCTTGGCCGCGTTCTGGGCCGCCACCAGCCGATTGGGCTGCACGTCGGTGGCCCGCATGCTGCCGGACACGTCCATCGCCAGGATGATGGTCTGCTGGGTGGAGGGCAGGGTGAGCGTGGCCACCGGTCGCGCCGCGGCCAGCAGCATGGCCGCCAGCGCCAGCAGGAACAGCGCGGGCGGCACATGCCGCCGCCAGCCCGGGCCCTTGCCCATGGCTTCCTTGACCAGGGCGAGCGAGGCATAGCGCACCGCCATCTTGCGCTTGCGCCCCAGCAGCCAGATGTACAGGAAGACCAGCAGCGGCAGCGCCAGCAGCAGCCAGAGTTGATGGGGCCACAGGAAAGTCATCGCGTGTCTCCGTAGGGGGCCGGGCCGTTCATGCGGCCCGTGCCGAGGCCGTGGGCCGCAGGTGGGCAGGCAGGCTGCCCGAGGACAGCCGCGCGCGCTGCCGGCGCAGGTCCGCAAAGCGCACCAGCGTGTCGACCAGGTCGCCGTCGGTGGCCAGTTCCAGGGTGTCCACGCCGGCCCGCGCCAGGCCTTCGCGCAGCTCGGCCTCGCGCTGGGCGGCGATGCGGGCGAAGCGCTTGCGGAAGGCGGCGTCGTGGGTGTCCACCAGCAGCTGCTCGCCGGTCTCGGCGTCGCGCAGGGTCAGCAGGCCCAGGTCGGGCAGTTGCAGCTCCATCGGGTCCAGCACGCGTACGGCCACCACCTCGTGGCGCTGCGCCAGCAGGCCCAGCGGGCGCTCCCAGCCGGGCTCGCTGATGAAGTCCGACACCACGAAGATCGTGGAGCGGCGCTTGACCAGGGAGGCGGCCGCGTCGAGCAGTTCGCGCAGCTTCGTGCCGCCTGACTCGGTGGCGGCCGGCCGGTTTTCCAGGCTGTGCAGCAGGTGCAGCACATGGCGGCGGCCGCTGCCGGTCGGCACCACCGTGTCCACGCCGCTGCCATAGAGCAGGGCGCCGACGCGGTTGCCATGGCGCGTGAGCAGCCGGGCCAGCACCGCGGCGAAGTCGCGCGCCACATGGCGCTTGCGCAGCTCGCCGGAGCCGAAGTCCACCGAGGGGCTGAGGTCCAGCAGGAACCAGGCCGCCATCTCGCGGTCCTCGGTGAACACGCGCACGTGCGGCGTGTCCGTGCGGGCGGTGACGTTCCAGTCGATGTGGCGCACGTCGTCCTGGTGCTGGTACTCGCGCAGGTCGGCCAGGTCCAGCCCGCTGCCGCGCATCAGGGTGCGGTAGTCGCCCTGGAGCAGGCCGTCGAGCCGGCGGATCACGCTCCACTCCAGCTCGCGCAGCAAGCGCTCGGCCTGGCCGGGCCGTGAAGCGGAGGCGGCGGGCGCCTCAGGCGGCGAGCTGGGTGTCTTCATGTTCGAGGGGGCGGGCCGGCACGGGGATCTTGCCCATGATCTGGCGGACCAGGGCGTCCGAGTCCATGCCCTCGGACAGCGCTTCGTAGGACAGCACGATGCGGTGGCGCAGGACGTCCGGCACCAGGTCCACCATGTCCTCGGGCAGCGCGTACATGCGCCCGCGCAGCATCGCCAGGGCGCGCGCGCCTTCGGTCAGGTTGATGGTGGCGCGGGGGCTGGCGCCGAAGGTGATGAAACGGGTCAGGTCCTTCAGGCCGTGGCGGGCCGGGTCGCGCGTGGCCGACACCAGCTTGACCGCGTACTGGATCAGGGAGGGGTCCACGTACACCTTGCGGCACTCGGCCTGCAGGGCCGCGAGCTGCTCGGTGGTGGCCACGGGCGTGACCTGGACGGCCGGGCCGGTGACCCGCTCGACGATGACGTATTCCTCCTCGTCGGTGGGATAGTCCACCAGCACCTTCATCATGAAGCGGTCCACCTGCGCCTCGGGCAGGGGGTAGGTGCCTTCGGTCTCGATGGGGTTCTGCGTGGCCATCACCAGGAAGGGGGAGGGTACGCGGTGCGTCTCGCCGGCGATGGTGACCTGCCGCTCCTGCATCACCTCCAGCAGCGCGCTTTGCACCTTGGCCGGTGCGCGGTTGATCTCGTCGGCCAGCAGCAGGTTGGTGAAGACCGGTCCCAGCGCCGTGGTGAAGTCGCCGGTGCGCTGGTTGTAGATGCGTGTGCCCACCAGGTCGGCGGGCACCAGGTCGGGGGTGAACTGGATGCGCTTGAACTGGCCTCGCACGGTGCCGGCCAGCGTCTTGACGGTCAGTGTCTTGGCCAGTCCCGGCACGCCCTCCACCAGCAGGTGGCCCTGGGCCAGCATGGCCACCATCACGCGCTCGAGGAAGCGGTCCTGGCCCACGACCACGCGCTTGACCTCGTACAGGATCTGCTCCATCAGCTTGGCGGTGGCGCTGTCTGCGGGCATCTGGCTCATGACGGGGTCTCCTGCGGTTCGTGGATCGTGTCGGGGATGGGGTCGGTCAGAAGGGCGGCAGCCCGGCCGCCGTGGCCGCGTTCTCGATGGGCACGGCAAAGCCGATGCCCAGGAAGGTGCGGGCGGAGGTGGGGTTGAGGATGGCGGTGACGATACCCACCACCTCGCCGTCCATGGTCACCAGCGGCCCGCCGGAGTTGCCGGGGTTGGCGGCGGCGTCGAACTGGATCAGGTTCTTCATTTCCTGCTTGCCCTCGGGCGAACGGAACACGCGGCCCAGGCCGGACACCACCCCGCCGGAGGCGGAGGGACCGATGCCGAAGGGAAAGCCCACTGCCATCACCTTGTCGCCGGGCTGCAGGTCGCCCGTGCCGCGCATGGTGGCGGCGATGAGGTCGTCGGGGATGCGGCGGGCCTGCAGCACGGCCAGGTCATTCTCCGGCTGCACGGAAATGACGGAGGCCTCCGACTCCAGCCCGTCGGAGAACGTGACCTTGATACGGTCCGCGCCCGCGACCACGTGCAGGTTGGTCAGGATGATGCCCTTGTCGATGATGACCACGCCCGTGCCTTCGCCATGCTCGACATCCTCCGGCTCGGCAGGCTGTGCGCCGGCCGTCGCGCTCGCGGCCGGCCGGGGGGGCGATAGCTTGGCCAGCGCCTCGGGCTTGAGCCGATTGCGCCTCACGTAGCCCACCACATGCACCACCGACGGGCGGATGGTGTCGTAGGCCCGGGCGTACTCGGAAGGCAGGCTCTGGGTGGACAGGGTCTTGAGCACCGCAGCGTCGATGTCCTTCTGCGTCAGCGGACGCTGCGGCTGCAGCATCCCCGTGCCCAGCACCCACGCCAGCAGGCCGGCCAGCACCAGGACGGTGAGCCAGAGCATTTCGTGGGAGGTGGGTCGGCGGCGCCAGCGGCGCCGGGCCGGCGGGGTGCCAAGGGTCGAACCGCCAGCCCCGGCGTTACCGGCGTCATCGGGCGAACCGGCCGTGGCTGCGGCCTGCCGGCCCGGCGGGGACGCGGCGGGCGCAGCATCGGTGCCGGCCGGGCGGCCGGGACGGCTGGAACTGTAAAGGGCAGGCCTGCGCATCCATCACCTCGGTGAAGCTGGAGGGGAGCGGAAAAACCGTGGCTGCACGGTATCACGGATCGTTGTCCGATGCATCCGGTGGGATGCTGCATCATCAGCCCATGCCGACCTGGATCGACACCCACTGCCACCTGGACGCGCCGGAGTTCGACGCCGACCGCGCCCAGGTGCGCGAGCGCGCGCAGGCGGCGGGCGTGGCGCACTGCATCCTGCCAGCGGTGGCGGCGGACCACTTCGACGGCGTCCGCGGCCTGGCCCACGCGCAGGGGGACAGCTATGCCCTGGGCATCCACCCCCTGTTCACCCCGCAGGCCCGCGAGGCCGACCTGGAGCGGCTGGACCGCGCCCTGGCCGATCACCGGGACGACCCGCGCCTGGTCGCCGTGGGCGAGATCGGGCTGGACGGCTTCGTGCCCGGGCTGGACTGGGAGCGCCAGCTGTTGTTCTACCGGGAGCAGCTGCGGCTGGCGCGCCGCCACGGCCTGCCGGTGATCCTGCACGTGCGCCGCTCGGCCGATGCCCTCCTGCGGGAATTGCGCCGCCAGCCCGTGGGCGGCGGCATCGCCCATGCCTTCAACGGCAGCCTGCAGCAGGCCCGCGCCTTCATCGACCTGGGCTTTTGCCTGGGGTTCGGTGGCACCCTGACCTACGAGCGTTCGCTGCAGATCCGCCGCCTGGCCGTGGACCTGCCCCTGCACGCACTGGTGCTGGAGACCGACGCGCCGGACATCCCGCCGCACTGGCTCTATCGCACCGCCCAGGAGCGCGCGGCCGGCCTGCCGCAGGGCCGCAACGAACCCGGCCACCTGCCCGCCATCGGGCAGGTGCTGGCGCAGTTGCGCGGGCTGCCGCCCGGGGAGCTGGCGGCAGCCACCTGCGCCAATGCCCGGCGCGTGCTGCCCCGGCTGGGGCGCCTGCTGGCCTCGCCATAATCCCGGCATCTTGAAAAAACGCACCACGCCCGACGCGCTGCCCGAGGTCAACTTCTCCGACCACGGCGACGTGCGCTACCTGCACCTGGGCACCGAATGGGTCCAGGGTTCCATGCGCCTGGATGCGCCCTTCGACATCGACCTGGAGTATGTGCAGCGCATGATGGCTTGGCTGCTGTTCGTCGACCCGGCCTCGGTGGGCAAGCGGCACGCCATGCAGCTGGGGCTGGGCGCGGCGGCGCTGACCAAGTTCTGCCGGAAGAAGCTGCGCATGGCCACCACGGCCATCGAGCTCAATCCCCAGGTCGTGGCGGCCTGCCGCCTGTGGTTCAAGCTGCCGCCCGACGACGCGAAACTTTCGGTGATCCTGGGCGATGCCGCCGAGGTCGCGGCCTCCGACCACTGGCGCGGCCAGGTCGACGCCCTCCAGGTGGACCTGTACGACCACGAGGCCGCCGCGCCCGTCCTGGACAGCGAGAACTTCTACGCCGACTGCCGCACCCTCCTGACCGAGGACGGCTGCATGACCGTCAACCTGTTCGGCCGCTCGTCCAGCTACGAGCGCAGCCTGGACAAGATCCGCGGCGCGTTCGGCGATGACGCGGTCTGGGCCTTCAAGCCCACGCGCGAAGGCAATACCGTGGTGCTGGCCCAGCGCACGCCCCTGCGGCCCAAGCGGGCCGAGCTGATGGCGCGGGCCGAGGTCATCCAGTCCCGCTGGGACCTGCCGGCCACCAAGTGGCTGCGCGTCTTCAAGCCGGTCGAATAAGGGTTTTCACCGACCCTCGGTAGGTGGTATCCACATCCGGCCGCTGGAGCCGGCCCCGGAGAATCCTGGGATTGTTTTCCCCCGAGGAGTTGACTCGTGCAAATCAAGAGCGAAAAAGACTTTTTCGCCGGACTCATGTTCACGGCCGTAGGCACCGCCTTCGCCTGGGGCGCCACCAACTACACGATTGGTACCGGCGCGCGAATGGGTCCTGGCTACTTCCCGCTGCTGCTGGGTGTCGTCCTGGCGCTGCTGGGTGCCTTCATCATCTTCGAATCCCTGGTGGTCGACACCGAGGACGGCGAGAAGGTGGGCAAGATCGCCTGGAAGCCGCTGGGCTTCATCATTGGCGCCAACCTGGTGTTCGGCATCCTGCTGGGTGGCCTGCCCTCCATCGGCCTGCCGGCCATGGGCCTGATCGTCGGCATCTACGCGCTGACCTTCATCGCCGCCCTGGCGGGTGACGAGTTCAAGGCGAAGGAAGTGGTCGTCGTCGCGACGATCCTCGCCATCCTGAGCTACCTCGCCTTCATCAAGCTGCTCAAGCTGCAGTTCCAGGTGTGGCCTTCGTTCATCGCCGGCTGAAAGCAAGACTGAGACTGACATGGAACTGTTCAATAACCTCGCCATCGGTTTCGGCGCGGCCTTCACGCTGCAGAACCTGATTTACGCCTTCGTGGGCTGCCTGCTGGGTACCCTGATCGGCGTGCTCCCCGGCATCGGTCCCGTCGCGACCATCGCCATGCTGCTGCCCGCCACCTACGCGCTGCCCCCCCTGGCCGCGCTGATCATGCTGGCCGGCATTTACTACGGCGCCCAGTACGGCGGCTCCACCACCGCCATCCTGGTGAACCTGCCGGGTGAATCGTCCTCGGTCGTGACCGTGATCGACGGCTACCAGATGGCCCGCCAGGGCCGTGCGGGTCCCGCGCTGGCCGCCGCCGGCCTGGGTTCGTTCTTCGCCGGTTGCGTGGGCACGCTGATCCTGGCCGCCTTCGCCGCCCCGCTGACGGAAGTCGCCTTCAAGTTCGGCCCCGCCGAGTACTTCTCCCTGATGATCCTGGGCCTGATCGGCGCCGTGGTGCTGGCTTCCGGCTCCCTGGTCAAGGCCATCGCCATGATCGTGCTGGGCCTGCTGATGGGCCTGATCGGCACGGACGTGAACTCCGGCGTCGCCCGCTACTCGTTCGACATCCCCGAGCTGACCGACGGCATCGGCTTCATCACCATCGCCATGGGTGTGTTCGGCTATGGCGAGATCATCGCCAACCTGTCCAAGCCCGCGGAGCACCGCGAGGTGTTCACCGCCAAGGTGCAGGGCCTGATGCCCACCGCCCAGGACTTCAAGCGCATGGCCCCCGCCGTGCTGCGCGGCACCGCCCTGGGCTCGGCCCTGGGCATCCTGCCCGGTGGCGGCGCCCTGCTGTCCGCCTTCGCGGCCTACACCATCGAGAAGAAGACCAAGATCAAGCCGGGCGAGCTGCCTTTCGGCAAGGGCAACATCCGTGGCGTGGCGGCTCCCGAGGCTGCCAACAACGCCGGTTCCCAGACCTCCTTCATCCCGCTGCTGACGCTGGGCATCCCGCCCAACGCCGTGATGGCGCTGATGGTCGGTGCCATGACCATCCACAACATCCAGCCGGGCCCGCAGGTCATGACCAGCAACCCCGAGCTGTTCTGGGGCCTGATCGCCTCCATGTGGATCGGCAACCTGATGCTGGTCGTGCTGAACCTGCCGCTGATCGGCATCTGGATCAAGCTGCTGACGATCCCGTACCGCTGGCTGTTCCCCGCCATCGTGCTGTTCTGCGCCATCGGCGTGTACTCCACGAACAACAACACCTTCGACATCTGGATGGTGGGTATCTTCGGCGTCATCGGCTACACCTTCATCAAGCTCGGTTGCGAACCCGCTCCGCTGCTCCTGGGCTTCATCCTGGGCCCGATGATGGAAGAGAACCTGCGCCGCGCCATGCTGCTGTCCCGCGGTGACTGGAGCGTGTTCGTCACGCGTCCCCTCTCGGCCAGCCTGCTGGCTGCCGCCGCCCTGCTGCTGATCATCGTGCTGCTGCCTTCCGTGAAGAAGAAGCGCGAGGATGTCTTCGTCGAGGAAGATTGATCGCGGCTTGACGCCCTGACGCAAGACGGCACCTTCGGGTGCCGTTTTGCATTTCCGAGGCCGGCTCTGCGGGACTGCCACAATGCGCACTGGAGATTCCATGAACGTCCCTGTCCGCCTGCCGCCCGCCCACCCGCAGCGCGTGGCCCTGCACAACGAGATCCACGCCCGCCCGCCGGAGGCGATGGCGGCGCCGGTGGCCATCTCCCACCTCGTCATGCTGTGCGACGCGGCGCAGCGCGCGGCCAGCCGCGCGCATGTGGCGGCCTTGCTGCGGGACCACCACCTGCCCGCGCCCGATGCCGACTGCACCCACCTGCGCATGGACGTGGGCGGCTGGCGCCTGCGCTGGGAAATGCACACCGAGTTCGTGGCCTGGACGTTCTCACGGCCTATCGATGCCGCCGGCTTCGGCGAGCGCGAGCCCGAAGCCGCCGTGGCCCATGTCCCGCAGGACTGGCTGGCGGCACTGCCCGGGCGCTGGCTGGCGGGCACGCACCTGTGGGTGCTGCCCACGCGGGAATTCGGCGACCGCTCCCTGGTGCGCCACGTCCTGCGCGAGGACACGCTGGTGGGCGCCACCGTCGCGGATGGCCATGGCGAGGTCTACACCGATTTCTCGCTGCATGCCGACGGCTTCTCGCGCATGGCGCTGATGGTGGGCGGCCTGACACCGCGCCGCCTGGGGCGCCTGGTGCAGCAGCTGCTGGAGATCGACAGCTACCGCATGATGGCGCTGCTGGCCCTGCCGGTGGCGCGCGAGGCCTTCACCGCCCTGGGTGCGGCCGAGGGCGAGCTCGCGGCGCTTGCCGGCGCCATCCGCCAGGCTGGCCGGGCCGAGGAGCCGCAGCTGCTCGACCGCCTCACCCAGCTGGCGGGCGAGGTGGAGAGCCACTATGCCGCCACGCACTCGCGCTTTTCCGCCAGTGCGGCCTACTTCGAGCTGGTGGACCGCCGCATCGAGGGCATCGGCGAGTCCCGCCTGGCGGGCCTGCAGACGCTGGGTGAGTTCATCCAGCGCCGTCTGTCGCCCGCGCGCAGCACCTGCGAATGGGCCGCGCGCCGGCAGGAGGCGCTGTCCCAGCGCATCTCGCGCACCAGCAACCTGCTGCGCACCCGGGTGGAGATCGAGCAGCAGGAAAGCAGCCAGCAGCTGCTCGCGGCGATGAACCGCCGGCAGGGCCTGCAGCTGAAGCTGCAGTCCACGGTGGAAGGCCTGTCCGTCGCCGCCATCACCTATTACATCGTCGGCCTGGTCAGTTACCTGGCCAAGGGCGGCAAGGAACTGGGCTGGCCCTGGACGCCCGAAACCACCGCCGCCGCCGCCATCCCGGTGGTGGCGCTGGCCGTGTGGGGCTCGCTGCGGCGCCTGCATGCCCGCCTGAAGGACCATTGACCCCATGGCACCTGCCCGCGGCGCGCTTGGCCCCGGCCTGGCCATGGCCCTCCTGGGCTCCATCGCCTTCAGCGGCAAGGCCATCATCGTCAAGCTGGCCTACCGGTACGGCGTGGACCCCATCACGCTGATCATGCTGCGCATGCTGTTCGCGCTCCCCATCTTCGCCGTCATGGCCTGGTGGGCCAGCCGCGGCAAGCCGCGCCTGTCGGGACGCGACTGGGCGGGCGTGGGCTTCCTGGGGCTGACCGGCTACTACCTGGCCAGCCTGCTCGATTTCGCCGGGTTGCAATACGTCAGCGCTTCGCTGGAGCGGCTGATCCTGTACCTCAACCCCACCCTGGTGGTCGTCATGGGCTGGCTGCTCCATCGCAAGCCGCTGGGGCGCAGCCAGGTGGCGGGCATGGCGGTGAGCTACCTGGGCGTGTTCCTGGTCTTCGGCCACGAGGTCGGCCTGCAAGGCGCCAACGCCGCCCTGGGCTCCCTGCTGGTGTTCGGCAGCGCGGTCAGCTACGCCCTGTACCTCGTCTACAGCGGCCAGATGGTGCAGCGGCTGGGCTCGCTGCGCCTGGTGGGCCTGGCCACCACCGTCGCCTGCCTGCTGTGCATCATCCAGTACCTGGTCCTGCGGCCCATCGACGTCGCGCTGCAGGTGGCGCCGCAGGTGGTGTGGCTGTCCGTGCTCAATGCCATCGCCTGCACCGCGGTGCCGGTGCTGCTGGTGATGATGGCCATCGAACGCATTGGCTCGGGCATGACGGCGCAGACCGGCATGATCGGTCCCATGTCCACCATCCTCATGGGCGTGTTCCTCCTCGGCGAGCCCTTCACGGCCTGGGTGGCCGCGGGTACCGCCCTGGTGATCACGGGTATCTGGCTGTTCACGCGCAAGGCCGGCGGGGCCGCGCCACAATCGGCGAAGTAACACGCATCGATCGAACACAGGAGACGACAGGATGGATCTGGGGATTGCGGGCCGCTGGGCCCTGGTGTGCGGCGCCAGCAAGGGCCTGGGCCTGGGTTGCGCCAAGGCACTGGCGCAGGCGGGCGCCCACGTGGTGATGGTGGCCCGTGGGGCCGAGGCACTGAACGCCGCCGCGCAGGCGCTGCGGGCGGACCCCTTGCTGCCTGCTGGCACGCAGGTCATCGCCGTGGCCGCCGACATCACCACCGCCGAGGGCCGCGCCGCCGCCTTCGCCGCGCGGGCGGACTACGACATCGTGGTCACCAACGCCGGCGGCCCCCCGCCGGGTGACTTCCGCGACTGGGACCGCGAGGCCTGGATCAAGGCGCTGGATGCCAACATGCTCACCCCGATAGAGCTGATCAAGGCCACTGTCGACGGCATGGCCGCGCGCGGCTTCGGGCGCATCGTCAACATCACCTCCGGCGCGGTCAAGGCGCCCATCGACATCCTGGGCCTGTCCAACGGCGCGCGCTCGGGCCTGACGGGTTTCGTCGCCGGCGTGGCGCGCAGCCCCAAGCTGGTGGCGGCCAACGTGACGATCAACAACCTGCTGCCCGGCGCCTTCGACACCGACCGCCTGCAGGCCACGCTGGCCGGCGCCGCGAAGAAGACCGGGCAAGCGGTCGACGCCGTGGCCGATGCGCGCCGCAAGACCATCCCGGCGCAGCGCTTCGGCCAGCCCGATGAATTCGGCGCCACCTGCGCCTTCCTGTGCAGCGCGCAGGCGGGTTACATCACCGGCCAGAACCTGCTGATCGACGGCGGCGCCTACCCCGGTACGTACTGAGCGCCGTAGCGCCCCTCACTGCGCCGTCGCCGCTGCGGGCTTGGCGGGCGGCGCGGCAGCGGAGGGCGCGGGCGTGGCGGGTTGCTGCTTGCGCTGCACGAACAGGTTGCGCCGCGCATCCTCCGGGTAGGCGAAGGTCACCACCCCCTTCTTCACCTGGCCCAGCACCAGCATGTTCTGGGTGATGGCGTCGTGGTCGTCGGGGCTGAAGGGCTTCTCGTAGGTGGCCACCACGCCGTAGTAGGTGCGTGGCATCGTCTCCAGGGCCTGCTTGATCGCCGGTCCGGTGAGCTGGTTGTTGCGGATCGAGAACAGCGAATACAGCAGCAGGTAGGTGGCGTCGTAGGCCTGGGCAGCCGCCATGGGCACCGGGATGCGCCGCACGCCGAACTTGCGCGAGTACGCCGTGAGGAAGGCCGCGCGGCGCTCGTTGCTGGGCTCGGCGATGAAGGTCTGCGCCATCAGCGCGCCTTCGGCGGCCGCTCCGGCGCCGTCGATGAAGAAGGGAAAGGACAGCGTCCAGCCCCCCACCTGCGGCACGTTCCAGCGCAATTGCGCGCGCCCCTTGGCGATCACGGCGTTCTCCGGGCCCACCGTGTAGCTGAAGACCACGTTCGCACCGGCGGCCCGCGCGGCCTGCAGCTCGGTCGTCAGGTCCTTCACGCCCAGCGGGAAGCGGGCCACGTACACCGGCTGCAACTGGTGCGTGGCCAGGGCCTTGCGCACGTCGGCCAGGCCGCCCTCGCCGTAGGGCGTGGCGTCGTGGAAGATGGCGACCCGGGTCCAGCCGCGCTTGACGAGGTCCTCCACCATGAAGGCCGACTGCAGGCCGTCGCGCGCGGAGGTGCGGAACACGTAGCTCTCGCGCGGCGGGTACTTGGCGGTGACCGGGCTGCCCGCGGCGCAGGGCACGATCAGCGGGATCTTGTGGTTCTGGAAGATGTCCAGCGCCGCCATCGCCACGCCGGTGTTGCAAAAGCCCAGCGTGGCCGTGACGTTCTCGCGCGCCAGTTCCTCGGCCCGGGCCTTGCCGGTGGGCGGGTCGGCCTTGTCGTCCTTGACCACCAGCTCGATGGCGCGGCCCAGGTAGCCGCCGACGGCATTGATTTCCTCCACCGCCAGCTGGATGCCCTGCAGCATGGGCACGCCGAAGTCGGCGGAGGGGCCGGTGAAGGGCCCGATCACGCCCACGCGCAAGGGCGGGGCGGCCGTGGAGGGGGGGGCGTTCGCGGTGGGTGCGCCCTGGGCCCAGGACATCGTGCACAGGACGGCCCAGGACAGGCCGGCGAGAAGTTGGCGCATGTGCTCTCCCTAATGCCTTCGGCGTACAGGAAGGCAGTGGGGCGCATCCTACCCCCGGCGCGACGACCAGACAATGCCCGCTGCAATCAGGATGAAAGCCACGGCGTGGTAACCATGCGGCGTCTCCCCCAGCAGCGCGGCCGAGAGCACCGCGGCGAACAGCGGCGACAGGTTGATGAACAGTCCCGCGACGTTCGGCCCCACCCGCTGCACGCCCAGGCCCCAGCAGCGGTAGGCCACCACGGCGGGCCCGATGGCGACATAGGCCAGGGCCACGGCCAGCGGCCAGCCCCAGGTGATGGACTGCGGCGCGAGGGACCATTCGCTGGCCGTCAGCAGCGCCGACCAGCCCAGTCCCGGCACGATCTGCGCGAGCAGGAAGGCGGCCCAGTTGCCACGGATGGCCGCGGGCGCGGTGGTGCGCGCCAGCAGCCACGTATAGAGGGCCCAGGCCAGGTTGGCCAGCAGCATGTACAGGTCGCCGGGCACGAAGCGCACGCGGGCCAGCGCGCCCGGTTCGCCGCGCGTGAGCACCAGCAGCACGCCGCTCAGCGACAGCAGCGCGCCGAGCACCTGGTGGCGGGTGGCGCGCTGGCCGAAGAACGCGGCGCCCAGGGCCATGGTGAACATCGGGATGCCGGCCCCCACCAGCGTCACGTTCAGCGGCGTGGAGGTGTGGAGGGCCAGGTACTGCAGCGCGTTGTAGCAGCCCACTCCCAGCAGCCCCAGCACGCTGTAGCGACCCAGGTGGCGCCACAGCCCGCTGTCGGGCCGCAGCACCCAGCCGGCCATCGGCAGCAGGATCAGCCCTGCCAGCACCCAGCGCAGCAGGTTCAGCGTCATCGGCGGCACCAGCTCGCTCACCATCCGGCCCATGACGGCATTGCCCGCCCACAGCAGGGGCGGAATCGACAGCAGGACGGCGGTGGAGGGGGTCAGGCGCTGGGTCATGGGCAGAGCCAGCGACTGTAGCCGACGGCGAGGCGGCGCCGGCAGCGATCGCCGTTTCATGGCAGGATGCGCGGCACAACAAGGAGACCTTCCCATGACCAAAGCCATTCGCATCCACCAGACCGGCGGCCCCGAGACCATGGTCCTCGAGGACATCGAGGTCGGCCAGCCCGGACCGGGTGAGGTGCGCATCCGCCACCATGCCATCGGCCTGAACTTCATCGACGTCTACTTCCGCTCCGGCCTGTACCCGACGCCGCTGCCTGCGGGCCTGGGCATGGAAGGCGCCGGCGTGATCGAGGCGGTTGGCGAGGGCGTCACGCACCTGAAGGCCGGCGATCGCGCCGCCTATGCCAGTGCGCCGATCGGCGCCTATTGCGAGGTGCGGGTCATGCCCGCCACCTGCGTGTGCAAGCTGCCCGATGCCATCGACTTCGAGACGGGCGCGGCCATGATGCTCAAGGGCCTCACCGCCCAGTACCTGCTGAAGAAGACGCTGCCGGCCGGCGGCCTCAAGCCGGGCGATTTCGTCCTGTTCCACGCCGCGGCAGGCGGCGTCGGCCTGATCGCCTGCCAGTGGGCGCGTGCCCTGGGCCTGCAGCTGATCGGCACGGCCGGCTCGGATGCCAAGTGCGCCCTGGCCAAGGCCAACGGTGCGGCCCACGTGATCAACTACAGCACCGAGGACTTCGCTGCGCGCGTCAAGGAGATCACCGGCGGCAAGGGCGTGAAGGTGGTCTATGACTCGGTGGGCAAGGACACCTGGGACAAGTCGCTGGACTGCCTGGCCCCCTTCGGCCTGATGGCCAGCTTCGGCAACGCCTCGGGCCCGGCGCCGGCCTTCGCGCCCGGCATCCTGGGTGCCAAGGGCTCGCTGTACGTCACCCGCCAGACCCTGTTCACCCACATCGCCACGCGCGAGTCCACCCAGGCCATGGCCGACGACCTGTTCGATGTCGTCGCCAGCGGCCAGGTGAAGATCCACATCGACCAGCGCTACCCGCTGGCCCAGGTGCAACAGGCCCATCGCGACCTGGAGTCACGCAAGACCACCGGCTGCACCATCCTGCTGCCCTGACGGTCGGGGCCGACCATCTGCCGTCCGCTGCCGCGCCGCCCAGTCGCTCAGACCGGCAGCGACGGCCGCGCGGACTGCGCTGGCGCTTCCGGCGCGGCGGCCGGCGCCGGTTTGAGCCGGCTGGGCGCCAGCGCACCTGCTGAATCAAGGATGGGGTAGGCGATCGAGCACAGGTGGGAGTTGATTCGCTTGAGGTCGCTGATCAGGTCCAGGTGCAGGGAGCTGGTCTCCATGCTTTGCACCGTCCGGTCGGACAGCCGGGTCAGGTGCGTGCGGGCATAGGCCCGCTCCAGTTCGCCGAAGCGGGCTTTCTCTTCGAGCAGGCGTTGCGCATCGTGCACCGAGCCATTGAGGAACACGCTCATGGCCAGGCGCAGGTTGTCCTGCAGGCGCGCATGCAGCTCGCGGATCTCGGCCATGCCGGCGCTGGAGAAGCTGCGGCCGGGGCGGATCTTCTTGTCCTCCACGTCCGTCAGCACGCGCTCGATGATGTCGCCGATCTGCTCCATGTTGATCGTGAAGCTGATGATGTCGGTCCAGCGCCGGCTTTCCTCCTCGCCGAGCGCCTCGCGGGAAATCTTGGTCAGGTAGTACTTGATCGACGAGTACAGCTGGTCTACCGTGTCGTCCATCTTGCGCAGCTCGCGCGAGAGGCGTTCGTCGTTGTTCTCGATCACCGGCAGGATGCCGCGCAGCATGGTCTCGACGACATCCGCCTGGTGCATGGCCTCGCGCGCCGCGCAGGAAATCGCCAGGGACGGTGTGGCCAGGGCCGTCGGGTCCAGGTGGTTGGGGCGCCCGTTGCGGCCCGCGTCGTCCTGCGGCAGCCAGGTCTGTACCTGCCTGGCCACCACCCCGGTCAGGCCGATGAAGCTCAGCGCCATGGCCATGTTGAACGCCAAGTGGAACAGCACCACCGTCGTCGCCTCGTCCAGCCAGGGGCCCACATGCTTCAGCCAGGGGGCCACCAGCGGCGCCGACAGCAGCACGCCAGCCACCTTGAAGACCAGGTTGCCCAGGGGCACCTGCCGTGTCGTCACCGTGGCCCGCCCCATGGCGATCACGCCCAGCAGCCCGCTGCCCAGGTTGGCCCCCAGGGTCAGGCCCAGCGCCGTCTCCATGGACAGGCCGCCCGCCGCGGCCAGCGTCGCGGTCAGCAGCACGATGGCAAGGCTGGAGTACGCCGCGATGGCCAGGGCTGCGCCCACGGTGATCTCCAGCAGGATGTCGCTGGACAGGGACAGCAGCAGGCCCTTGATGGCGGGAGAGCCCACCATGATCTGGGTCGACTGCGACACCAGCCGCAGGGCCAGCAGCATCAGGCCCAGGCCGATCAGGATGCGGCCGAAGCGCCCGGCGGTGCGGTCCTGGCTGGAGATGAACAGCACCACCCCCACGAAGATGAACAGCGGCGACAGCCAGGACAGGTCCAGGGAGAACACCACCGCCATCAGGGCCGTGCCCATGTCGGCGCCCAGCATCACGGCCAGCGCCATCGGCAGCGTCACCACGCCCTGGCCGACGAAGGAGGCGACGATGAGGGCGGTGGCGGTGCTGGACTGGACGAGGGCGGTGACCCCCAGGCCGGCCAGGGCGGCCGCCGGGCGGGAGCGGATGCTGCGAGCCAGCACATGGCGCAGGTTGGCGCCGAAGACCCGCAGGATGCCGGTGCGGACCAGGTAGGTGCCCCAGACCAGCAGGGAGACGGCGGCCAGGAGATTCAGCAGGTGCTTCATCGCTGAGCCCATGATACGCCCGCACAAGTGCCCGCGGCGCGTGGGGGCATGCCTGCGTCAGCGCCCGCGGCGCACCCGCAACAGCTCGTCCAGGATCATGCCGATGGCGCCGGCCGTGATGGCCATGTCGGCCACGTTGAAGGCCGGGAAATGCCAGCCCGCGTAGTGCAGGGCGACGAAGTCCACCACGTAGCCGTGCATCATGCGGTCCACCACGTTGCCGATGGCGCCGCCCAGCAGGCAGGCCATGGAAAAGGCGAACAGCTTCTGCGCGGCGTGCTGGCGCAGCATCCAGACGATGAACACCGCCACCACCAGTCCCAGCCCGATGAAGAACCAGCGCTGCCAGCCCGAGGCGCCCGCCAGGAAGGAAAACGCGGCGCCCGTGTTGTGCACCCGCACCACGCTGAAGAACGAGGTCACGTAGGTCGCGTCACCCAGGCGGTAGAAGCCCAGGATCAGCGTCTTGGTGAACTGGTCGGCAATGAAGATCAGCAGCGCCAGGCCCAGCCAGGGCAGCATGCCGCCCGCCGCGCCACCGCCGCCCTTGCCGCGAGCCATCAGGCGCAGGCCCGGGCTTCGCCCGCGCCGAACAGGTTGGTGCTGCAGCGGCCGCAGATCGTCGGGTGCGCCGCGTCGCTGCCCACGTCATCGCGGTAGTGCCAGCAGCGCTCGCACTTGGTCGCGGTGGACGGGGCGGCCTTCACGGCCAGCTCGGCGCCTTCCGACAGCGTGAGCGCCGAGGTCATGAGCACGAACTTCAGGTCCTCGCCCAGGCTGGCCAGCAGCGCATGGTCGGCGGCGGGGGCGGTGATCGCCAGGTCGGCCTGCAGCGAGGCGCCGACCTGTCCCTGGGCGCGCAGCGCCTCGACTTCCTTGTTCGCCACGTCGCGGATCTCGCGGATGCGGTTCCACTTGGCCAGCAGGGCTTCGTCCGGGCCGCCGATCTCGGCATAGGTCTCGAAGAAGATCGAGTCCTGGCCGCCGAACACCTTCCACGCCTCCTCGGCGGTGAAGCTGAGGAACGGCGCCATCCAGCGCAGCATGGCGTGGGTGATGTTCCACAGCGCGGTCTGGGCGCTGCGGCGGGCGTGCGACTTGGGCGCCGTGGTGTACAGGCGGTCCTTGAGCACGTCCAGGTAGAACGCGCCCAGGTCCTCGGAGCAGTACACCTGCAGCTTGGCCACCACCGGGTGGAACTCGTACACCTCGTAGTGGGCCAGCACCTCGGCCTGGAACTGCGCCGCGCGGCTCATGGCGTAGCGGTCGATCTCCAGCATCTCGGCCAGGGGCACGGCGTCCTTGGCGGGGTCGAAGTCGCTCACGTTGGCCAGCAGGAAGCGCAGCGTGTTGCGGATGCGGCGGTAGGCGTCCACCACGCGGGCCAGGATCTTGTCGTCGCCGGCGATGTCGCCGGAGTAGTCGGAGGCGGCCACCCACAGGCGGATGATCTCGGCGCCCAGCTTCTCGCTGGTCTTTTGCGGGTCCACGCCGTTGCCCAGGGACTTGGACATCTTGCGGCCCTGGCTGTCCACGGTGAAGCCGTGGGTCAGCAGGCCGCGGTAGGGGGCGCGCCCGTACATGGCGCAGGCGGTCAGCAGCGAGGAGTGGAACCAGCCGCGGTGCTGGTCATGGCCTTCCAGGTACAGGTCGGCTTCCGGGCCGTTCTCGTGGCCCGCGCCGGCGTGGGAGCCCTTGAGCACCGTCGTGTGCGTGGTGCCCGAGTCGAACCACACCTCCAGGATGTCGGTGCTCTTGGTGTACTGCGGCGCGTCGGCGGCGCAGCCCACCTGGGCGAGGATGTCCTCGGTCGAGGCCTTGGACCAGGCCTCGATGCCGCCGGCTTCCACCATCGCGGCGGCCACGTCCAGGATCTCGGGCGTCTTCGGGTGCAGGTCGCCCGAGTCCACGTGCAGGAAGAAGGGCAGGGGCACGCCCCAGGAGCGCTGGCGCGAGATGCACCAGTCCGGGCGGCCGGCGATCATGTCGCGCAGGCGGGCCTTGCCGTTCTCGGGGTAGAACTCGGTCTGCTCGATCGCGGCCAGCGCGATCTGGCGCAGGGTCCCGGGGGCCTTGTCCTTGGTGAACACGCCCTCGCCCTCGTCCATGCGGATGAACCACTGCGCCGCGGCGCGGTAGATCACCGGCGACTTGTGACGCCAGCAGTGCGGGTAGCTGTGGGTGATGGTCTCGGTCCCCAGCAGGCGGCCGGCGGTGCCCAGCACCTCGATGATGCGCGGCGCCGCCTTCCAGATGTTCTCGCCGCCGAACAGGGGCAGCTGCGCTTCGTAGCTGCCGTGGCCCTGCACGGGGTTGAGGATCTGGTCGAAGCTCAGGCCGTGGGCCATGCAGCTGTTGAAGTCGTCCACGCCGTAGGCGGGCGAGGAGTGCACGATACCCGTGCCGTCTTCGGCGGTCACGTACTCGGCCAGGTAGGCCGGGGACAGGCGCTGGAAGCCCGGGTCCACGTCGTACAGGGGGTGGCGGAAGTTCAGGCCGCCCAGCTTCTCGCCGGTGGTGGTGGCCACCACCTGGCCTTGCAGGTGCCAGCGCGCCAGGCATTTCTCCACCAGGGACTGCGCCACGACCAGGTGGCCGCGTGGCGTGTCCACCAGCGCGTAGGCCAGCTCGGGGTGCAGGTTCAGTGCCTGGTTGGCGGGCAGCGTCCAGGCGGTGGTCGTCCAGATCACCGCGAAGCCCTGCTTCACCTGCCCCGGCAGGGCGGCCAGGCCGAAGGCAGCCGCCAGCTTCGCCGGCTCGTCGGCCTCGAAGGCCACGTCCAGCGTCTGCGACTTCTTGTCCGCGTACTCGATCTCGAACTCCGCCAGCGAGGAGGCGCAGTCGAAACACCAGTACACCGGCTTGAGGCCGCGGTACACGAAGCCGCGCTCCATCACGCGCTTGAAGGCGCGGATCTCGTCGGCCTCGTTGCTCGGCGCCATGGTCTTGTACGGGTTGTCCCAGTCACCCAGCACGCCCAGGCGCTTGAAATCGGCCATCTGCTGCGCGATCTGCTCGGTGGCAAAGGCACGGCTCTTGGCCTGCATCTCGTCACGGGCCAGGTTGCGGCCGTGCTTCTTCTCGATCGCGTTCTCGATCGGCAGGCCGTGGCAGTCCCAGCCGGGGATGTAGGCCGCGTCCATGCCCTTGAGCTGGCGCGACTTCACGATCATGTCCTTGAGGATCTTGTTGACCGCGTGGCCCATGTGGATCTGGCCGTTGGCGTAGGGCGGGCCGTCGTGCAGCACGAACTTCTCGTGGCCGCAGCGGGCTTCGCGCAGGCGCTTGTACAAGCCCTGGTCCTCCCAGTCCTTCACCCAGCCCGGCTCGCGCTTGGGCAGGTCGCCGCGCATGGGGAAGGGCGTGTCGGGCAGGTTCAGCGTGGCGCGGTAATCGGTCTTGTTCTCGGACATGGCAAAGCGGAAAGTGGCTTCGACAAGCTCAGCCCGGCAGGTTCGAGGGCCGGGGAGGCAGGAGCGCGGCGGATCGGGGCGGGCCGTTCGCCCTGAGCCTGTCGAAGGCGGCGAACGGACGGGTGCCCCGTCGTTAAATTCGGTCGCGCGTGGTCTGGCGACGGGTGGACGCGAAGAACGCCCGGGCGTCCGCGCAATCGCGCGCGATGCCGGCGGTCAGGGCGTCGAGGCTGTCGTACTTCAGCTCGTCGTGCAGTTTGTGCAGCAGGTCCACCCGGATGATTTTACCGTACCCCCCCTCGCCGCCGAGGTGGGCCGGCCAGTCCAGGCAATGGGTCTCCAGCAGCACCCGGCCGCCGTTGACGTCGTTGGGGTCCAGCGAAGGCCGCACGCCGAGGTTGGCCACGCCCGCCAGGGCCTGTTCCGCCAGGCCGTGCACCTGCACCGCGAAAATGCCGCTGGCTGCCGGTTTCCAGTGCGAAAAGCGCAGGTTCAGCGTGCGAAAGCCGGTCGGGTTGATGTGGTCGCGCCCCAGCTCCCGGCCGAGCTTGCGGCCATGCACCACATGGCCGCTGATGCTGTACGGGCGGCCCAGCAGGGTGGCCACACCGTCCATGTCGCCGCGGGCCAGGGCGTCCCGCACCGCCGAGCTGGACACGCGCAGCGTGTGCACCTCGTAGCTGTTCATGCGGGCCACGTCGAAGCCAAGCGCGGCGCCGGCGGTATCGAGCATCGCGTAGTCACCGGCCCGCCTGGCGCCGAAGCGGAAATCGTCGCCCACCAGCACGTACTTCGCGCCCAGGCCGCGCACCAGCACCTCGTCGATGAAGGCCTGGGGCGACAGGGCGGACAGGCGCGCGTCGAACGGCAGGATCACGCACTGGTCCACGCCGCAGGCCGCCAGCTCGGTCAGCTTGTCACGCAGGGTGGCGATGCGGGCGGGTGCCAGTTCGGGCTTGCGCAGCGCGCCGGCGAAGTAGTCGCGCGGGTGGGGCTCGAAGGTCAGCACGCAGCTGGGCACGCCCCGGTGGCGGGCCTCGTTGTTCAACAGGGCCAGCATGGCCTGGTGCCCCCGGTGCACGCCATCGAAATTGCCGATGGTCAGGGCGCAGGCCGGGGCCACGCCCGGGTGGTGGAAACCGCGGAAGATCTGCATCGCGCGCTTGATATCTTTTTGATAGCACCGGGCGCCCGTCACCGCTCGCGCCCAATGGAAGAAAGCCACTGAAAAGGGTTATATTGTCACTGCGATTCCGTTCAGTGGTCTTGATCGTTGATGGAGGCGGTACTTGAAGGTGTTGAAGCTGTCCGCCCAGGGCCTTCCGCAGTCCTGGATCTCGCTGGAGCAGGCGGTGCTGCATTACGCGGCCGACCAGGTGCGCTGGGAGGCCGGCGCGCGCGTGGCGGTGTTCCGCGGGGGGCACAACGCCACCACCGGCGAGCAATCCGTCATCGCCGTCAACAGCATCATCGGCACCAAGGGCGTGCCGAACATCAACCCCTTCGATCTCAAGCCCGGCCTGACCAACGCCAAGCTGTTCGCCCGTGACCGCAATGTCTGCGCCTACTGCGGCCACCGCCACCACGAGGACGAGCTCACCCGCGAGCACATCATCCCCTTCGCCCAGAACGGCCGCGACCACTGGATGAACGTGGTCACCGCCTGCCGGGCCTGCAACCACCGCAAGAGCAGCCGCACGCCCGAACAGGCGCGCATGCCGCTGCTGTATGCGCCCTACGTCCCCAGCCTGTGGGAGGACTTCATCCTTCGCAACCGCCGCATCCTGGCGGACCAGATGGAGTTCCTCATGGCGCACCTGCCCAAGACCTCGCGGCTTCACGACGCCTGAGTCGCCGCCCTGGCCGGGCCAGGTGCTGCCAGGCTCAGCGCCCGGGCGGCGGCATCACGGTGAGTTGCACCAGGCGCACCACCAGCGGCCGAACCACCATCACGCACACGAAGGCCACCGGCCAGGCGATCAGGTAGGCGCCCGCCACCCGCCACAGGAAGTCATCACCCCCGCCCGTATTCACCGCAGTCAGCACGGCGCTCATCAAGAGCGCCACCATGGCCGACATGTAGAACGAAAAGGCGATCGGCGCGAACCGGGCGGGTAGCTTGCGTGTGGTCTTCATGATGAGGCGAGGGGGATGCGTTCCCGGTGCGGTTTGGCGTTGGAAATGGTCCGGCGGTCCCGGCATCAGGGATAACCCGGCGTGAAAATACTTAGAGATCAAAGTATATTCCTCCCATCGCATACCTGTTCCAAGTCAAGCCATGATCACCCGCGAAGAAAATGAATTGCTGTGCCGTGTCGAGAACGACGCGCCCATGGGCCGGCTGATGCGCCAGCACTGGGTCCCCATCTGCCTGAGCGAGGAGGTGGCCGAGCCCGATGGCGACCCGGTGGCGGCCCGCATCCTGGGCGAGAGCCTGGTCGTGTTCCGTGACACGGACGGCAACGTCGGCGTGATGGACGAGGCCTGTCCGCACCGCGGCCCCTCCCTGGTCTACGGCCGCAACGAGGAGGGCGGCCTGCGCTGCCTGTACCACGGCTGGAAGATGGACGTGCATGGCAACGTGACCGAGATGGTGTCCGAACCGGCTGCCAGCGGCTTCATGGACAAGGTCAAGCACAAGGCTTACCCGGTCAAGGAGTGGGGCGGCATGGTCTGGGCCTGGATGGGTGCCGCGGAGGCGATGCCCGAATTCGTGCCCCCGCGCTGGGCGCCCACGGCCGACACCCGCGTCTCCATCGCCAAGGTGGTCCTGCCGGTCAACTGGGCACAGGTCCTCGAGGGCGCGATCGACTCCGCCCACAGTTCCAGCCTGCACAGCTCCGACATGGTGCCCGCCCGCGTTCAGGGCGCCGAAGCCACCGCGTCCAGCTGGCTGCGTCCCTCCACCGACAAGGCGCCGCGCATGCAGGTGCAGCGCACCGGCTACGGTTTCCGCTATGCCGCGATCCGCCGCCCGATCTTCAACGCGCAGACGCACGAGTACGTGCGCAGCACGGTATTCGTCGCGCCCTGGACGGTGCTGATCCCGCCGAACAACCTGTACAACGTTGCCAACGTCAACGTGCCGGCCGACGACACCACCACCAACTTCTACTTCATCGCCTGGGGCCACGCATCGCAAACGCCCGAGACCGAGACCTGGCGCAGGTTCCTGCACCAGAGCGTGGGCGTGGACCTGGACGAGCGCTATCGCCCGCTGCGCAATCACGAGAACCGCTTCTGGCAGAACCGCCAGGCCATGAAGGCGGGCAACTTCACCGGCATCACCGGCTTTCCCAACCAGGACGTGGCCATGTGGGTCACCATGGGCCCGATCGCCGACCGTACCAAGGACCGCCTGGGCGCCAGTGACCTGGCCGTGGTGGAGTTCCGCAAGCAGATGGTCGAGGCCGTGCGTGCGTTCGACCAGGGCGCCAGCGCCATCGGCACCGGCGAGCAGGCGATCCCGCAGACGGTGTGCGCCTTCCAGAGCGTCATCCCCAAGACCACCGACTGGCGCGCGCACGACGCGAGCTACGTCTGGCAAGGTACCCAGGCCCAGGCCGAATCCGACAACAACTACGCTGTGAAAGCCTGACACGATGGCAAAGCTGCAACTTTCCGTCGCCATGGGCGACTACGACCGCAACCGGGCGCTGTTCGATGGCCGCGTGCAGATCGACGGCTGCGACCCGACCTACATGCTCCTGAACCCGGAGGAGATGTTCTTCCGGGCCATGCGCAGCCGGGATTTCGACATCACCGAGTTGTCCTTCTCCAGCTACCTGGTCAAGCACTCGCGCGGTGAATGCCCGTACATCGCGGTGCCGGTCTTCCTGTCCAGGGCCTTCCGCCATACCTCGATCTACGTGCGCAAGGACCGGATCAGGAAGCCGCAGGACCTCAAGGGCAAGCGCATCGGCATCCCCGAGTACCAGCTCACGGCCATCGTCTGGGCACGCTCCATCCTGCAGGACGACTATGGCATTGCGCCCGAGGACGTGACCTGGGTGCGCGGCGGCATCGACACCCCGGGCCGGCCCGAGAAGATCAAGCTCGATCTGCCCCCCGGCGTGAAGATCGAGAGTGCCCCCGAGGACAAGACCATCTCCGACCTGCTCCACGAGGGGGCGATCGACGGCTTCATCGCCCCGCGCCCGCCCAGCGGCGCGGCGCTGACGAATCCCGACGTGGCCTGGCTGTTCGATGACACCGTGGCCGAGGCCAAGGACTATTACCGCCGCACCGGCATCTTCCCCATCATGCACGTGGTGGGCATCCGCAAGGAACTGGCGCAGCAGCACCGCTGGCTGCCCGCCGCCGTGTTCAAGGCCTTCAACGAGTCCAAGACCCGGGCGCTGGAGCTGCTGGCCGACACCTCGGCCACCAAGGTGACGCTGCCCTTCGTCGAGGAGCAGCTCAAGGCGGCCCGCGAGACGCTGGGCGCGGACTTCTGGTCCTACGGCGTGGCGCCGAACCGCAAGACGCTGGAGGCCTTCACCCGCCACCACTTCGCCCAGGGCCTGTCGGCACGCAAGGTCGAAGTCGACGAACTGTTCGACCCCTCCACCTACGAGACCTACAGCATCTGAAGGGGCTGAGCCCCCACGTTCGCCCACTGCGTGCGGCTCTCTGCCCCCGAGGGGGCGCGAGTCGCCTTGGGGCGGCCCGGCGCCGACTCAGCCCGGCAGGCCTTCCCCGGCGCCCTCTGCCCGGGACTCCTCGGCCGCGAGGTTCTCGATCATGGCCAGCAGGGACTTGCGCAGCGTGGCCACCGTCTTGTCGGGGATGCCCTGCACGCTGATGCGGTTCACCTCCTCGGCCAGCGGCACCAACTGGTGCTCCAGCGCGCGCCCGGCCGCCGTGAGGAAGACGTGCATGTTCTTGCGGTTGCCCGCCAGCTGCCGGCGCTCGATAAGCCCCATCTGCTCCATGGCCTTGACGGCGCTGAAGGTGGTGGGCTCCATCACCCCGGCCAGGTCGCTCAGCTCCTTCTGCGTGAGCCCGTCGCGGATCCACAGGATGCGCAGGAACGTCCAGTGCCCGAACGACACGCCGAAGGGCACCAGCCGCTGCTGCAGCGCTCGCATCTGGGCACGCGCCACGTCGCGGATCAGGTGGGCGAGCCGGTCGTCGGGGACCGACTCGCGCCAGTGTTTGAGCAGTTGGCGGGTGTCCGGGCTGGCGTTGCGCTGGGTGTTCATGGCGGGGTGGCGATCAGGTGGGCACGGCCACCTGCTGGCGCAGCATGATAGCCGTGCCCTCGCGCTGTGACGCCAGGATCCCCAGGCACACCTCCATCGTCGCGCGCGACCAGGCCCCGCCATGCAGCGGGGGGCGTCCGACGCGCGCCACCGACCAGACCTCGTCGATCACCTCGGTGCGCGGCACGGCCGGCACCGGCATCGGCTCAAGGCGGACTCCCTGCGCATCGTGCACCTGCACGCCGGTGGGGGTCAGGCGCAAGTCGGCGCCGTCGCAGCTGACGATCACCGGGCCGAAATGCTGGAACGCCGGTGGTGGCTCGCCCGCATCGGGCACGTACGCCAAGCCGCCGTAGTTGCGCTCGGCCTTCTGCCTGGCTTCAGCCACCTCATCGACCGCTGCGGCCAGCCTCTGGCGCGTGGCCTGGTGCGCGCCGGCCGCCTTGGGCCGGCCCATCTCGCCGATGCCGTCCATCAGCGCGTCCGAGTCATAGAAGCCATGGCCGTTGTAGCTCAGGCTGGCGAAGGCGCCGCCCTCGAAGTCCAGCAGCGCGCTGTAGGCGCCCTCGGTCGGGCGCCTGGGGTCCCACTGCCCGGTGCGCGCAAAGACCGAGCGGGCCAGGCCACCTGCCAGCAGGCGCACCACGTCCACCTGGTGCGCCGCCTGGCTGAACACCACCCCGCCGCCCTGGGCGGTATCGAGTTCCTCCGGCCGCCGGGGGCGGTACAGGAAGTCGGTGAAATTCATCGCATGGACCATCCGGACCGAACCGAAGCGGCCGCTGTCGATCAGGCGGCGCGCCTGCAGCACCGGGGCGTTGAAGCTGTGGCTGTGCCCGATGACCAGGTGCGTGCCGGCGCGCTCGCAGGCATCGATCATGCGGGTGCAATCGGCCAGGGCCAGGGCCATGGGCTTTTCCACCAGCACGTGCTTGCCGTGGGCGGCCGCCATTTCCACATGCTGCGCATGCAGCTGGTGCGGCGTGGCGACGTAGATCCACTCCACCTGCGGGTCGGCGCACAGTGTCTCGGGGCTGGGGTGGGCGGTGCCGAAATCGCGGCCGAAGGCTTCGCGGGCCGAGGTGCGCGGGTCGAAGGCGGCCACCATGCGCACGCGCGGATCGCGCGACAGGGTGGGCAGCATCAGAGTGAAGGCGCGCCCCAGGCCCAGCACGCCCAACCGGATAGGGCCAGCCATGGCGCTCACAGGTCCAGCACCAGGCAGGTGCCCTTGGCGCGCGAGACGCACACCATCACGTGGCTGGCCTGCTCCTCGGGCAGCAGCACGAGGTCGCGGTGGTCCGCCTCGCCCTCCAGCAGGCCCACCTTGCACGAGCCGCAAGTGCCGCTCTCGCACGAGCTGGGTACCGCCGTGCCGGCCAGGCGCAGCGCTTCGAGGATGGATTGACGGGCGCCCACGGCCACGCGCTGGCCGGTTCGCTGCAGCACCACCTCGAAGGGCTGGTCGTCCGCGCGTGGCTGGGTGTCGGCGCCAAAGCTCTCGAAGTGGATCGCGCTGTCGGGCCAGTGGCCGGTCATGTCCTTCACGGCCTCCATCAGGCCCTTGGGGCCGCAGCAGTACACATGGGTGCCGCTGGTCACCTTCTCGAAGACCTTCCACAGGTCGAAGGAGCGCGAGGGATCGCCGTGGTCATGGTGGATGACGACGCGGCCGGCGAGGTCCTCGTCGCCGCGCAGTTCGTCCAGGAAGGCGGCGCTTTCCGGGTCCCGGGCGAAGTAATAGAGCTTGAACTGTCGCAAGCCCTCCGACTGGAGCTGGCGAACCATCGCCATCATCGGCGTGATCCCGATGCCGCCAGCCACCAGGATGAAGCTGCGGGCCTTCTCGCTCAGGGGGAACAGGTTGTCAGGGGCACCGGCCAGCACGGTGTCGCCTGGCGCCACCTCGTCGACCAGGCTGCGCGAGCCGCCGCGGCCATTCGCTTCGCGCTTGACGGCGATCTGGTAGCGGTCGGTTTCCTGGGGATCGTTGCACAGCGAGTACTGGCGCATCGCGCCGCTGGGTACCCGCAGGGGCAGGTGCGCACCCGCGCTGAAGGCGGGCAGGGCGCCACCGTCGGGGTCTCGCAACTCGAACAGGTGGATGTCCCGGGCGATCTGCTGCTTGTGGCTCACCCGCAGCGGGCGAAGGTTCGTGGTCGTGGGTGTGGTCATGGGTCCTACCGGATCAGGGGTTTACCACGCTTGACAGAAATCAAGCGGGCTGGAGAATGCTGTAATCTTAGTGATCTAAGAAAAATCATCCATCCCCAGAAACCCGGAGACAAACCCATGAAACGCAGAGCCCTTGCCATCCTCAGCCTGGCGGTTGCGGCCGCACCCCTTGCCGCCCTGGCCCAGTCGTGGCCCACGAAACCCGTCAAGCTCATCGTGCCCTATGCCGCCGGCGGCTTGCCGGACTCGGTGGCACGCATCGTGGCGCAAAAGCTCACCGAGCGCATGGGCCAGTCGGTCGTGGTGGACAACAAGGCGGGCGGCAATGGCGTGGTGGCCTACCAGAACCTGGTCGGCGGCCCCAATGACAGCCACACCTTCATCGTCTCCGACGGCTCCATGCTGTCGATCACGCCGCAGTTGAACAAGGCTGCCACCTACGCCGTAGGCAAGGACCTGCTGCCGGTGTCGCTGATCGCACGCTCCCCGCTGTTCCTGGTCTCGCATCCCAAGACGGGCGTCAAGACGCTCAAGGAGTTCCTCGACAAGGCCAAGGCCAATCCGGGCCTGTACACCTACGGCTCCTCGGGCATCGGCAGCACCCACCACCTCACCATGGAGGCCCTCAAGGCCGACCTCAAGCTGGACATCCGCCACGTGCCTTTCCGTGGGTCGGGCCAATCGGTGCCGGCGCTGCTGGGCGGCCAGGTCGATTTCCTGTTCTCCGCGCTTCCCTCGATGGCGGGCTTCGTCAAGACCGGGCAGGTCACCCTGATCGGCAGCAACGACGCCAAGCGGTCCCCGCAGGCGCCGGACGTCCCTGCCATCGCCGAGGTGATCCCGGGCTTCGACTTCTCGGTCACGATCGGCGCGCTCGCCCGGGCTGGCACTGCACCCGAGGCGATCAAGCGCCTGGCCGACGACATCGCCTGGGCCGTCAAGCAGCCCGACGTCATCGAGAAGTTCAACGCCGCCAGCATCAACGCCGTGGGCGCGGGTCCCGAGGCCTATCGCAAGGAGATCGAGCGCGAGAACCAGGCCATGGCCAAGGCCGGCAAAGTGGCCGACCTGAAGGCCGACTGAGTGGCGTTCACCGGCTCCGGCTCACTGGCATTCCTGATGCTTGCCAGTGCCGCCATGTTCGTGGCCGGCGGCGTGGTCAAGGGCACCCTCGGGGTTGGCCTACCGCTGGTGGTCGTGCCCCTGCTGTCCCTGATCATGCCTGCCCCCCAGGCCATGGGACTGCTGGTGCTGCCGGTGCTCCTGTCCAACGCCCTCCAGGCCGTGGAGGGTGGGCGCCTGCGGTACGCGGTGCGCCGTTTCTGGCCCTTGATGCTGGCGCAGTTGGTGGCCACCGTGCTCGCCGTGGCCCTGAGCAAGGAAATGTCGATCAGGAGCCTGAACAGCGCCATCGCGCTGACGGTGATCAGCGCGGTGGCCCTGATGGCGGTGCAGCCGCGGGGGGAGATCGCGCCGCGGCACCAGGCGTGGGCCGGGCCGATCGTGGGCGCGGTGGCCGGTGTGCTGGCGGGCCTGTCGTCCCTGACCGGCCCCATCCTCATCGCTTACCTGATGGCGCTGCGGCTCAAGCGTGACGAGTTCGTCGGCAGCATCAGCATCATCTACCTGCTGGGCGCGGTGCCCATGTACGGCGCGATGCTGGCCTGGGGCCGCTTCGGCTGGGCGGAAGTCGGCTGGTCGATCCTCGCGCTGGCGCCGATGTATGCCGGCATGCGTCTGGGCGCCGCGGTCCGCCATCGACTCAGTGAGAGCGTGTTCCGGCGACTGCTGCTGGCCTTCCTTGCGCTCCTGTCCGTCCTGTTGCTGTTCAAATAGCGCCCGTGGCGCCGGTTTCCATCGACCGACGCCTTCCCGAGACTCCATCATGACTGTCACCCCTTCCCCTGTCCCGATGCAATGGCACGACGGGCTGCTCCTGGGCTATCGCCCGATGGATGCCACGCACGAAGAATTCGTGCAGTGCGTCGCCGACCTGCAACGCGCCACGGACGAGGAATTGCCCGGCGCGCTCGAGGCGTTCGCCGATCACGCCCGGCGCCATTTCGGCGAGGAGGATGCGTGGATGGAGCAGACGAATTTCCCGGCTCGCCAGTGCCACATCGACGAGCACGCCGCCGTGCTCAAGTCGGTCGGGGAGGTCCAGGCCCTGATGGCCCAGGGGAACACGGCCGTCTGCCGCCGCCTGGCGCAGGAACTGGCGAACTGGTTCCCTGGCCACGCGGACTATCTCGACTCCGCGCTGGCACACTGGATGTGCAAGCAGCGCCTGGGCGGCAAGCCGGTGGTGATCCGCCGCAGCCTGGGTGCCCTTTGAAATTCCGCGATTGATCCTTAGTCCATGCAAAACGAACTCTCCCCCGTCCAGGTCGAATCCGACGTCCGCCGAGCCCTCGAAGAGGACGTCGGCAGCGGCGACCTGACCGCCTCGCTCGTGCCGCCCGAGCGGCGCGCGGTCGCGACCATCATCTGCCGCGAGGCGGCTGTCGTCTGCGGCCAGCCCTGGGTCATGGAGGTCTTGCGCCAGGTCGCCCCCGGCGCCCAGGCCACCTGGTTCATTGGCGATGGCCAGCGCACCACGCCCGGCGCCAAGGTGGTCGAGATCGCCGGCTCGGCCCGTGAGCTGCTCACCGCCGAGCGCACCTGCCTGAACTTCCTGCAGACGCTCAGCGCCGTCGCCACCAAGACGGCGAAGTACGTGGACGCCGTGCAGGGCACCCGTGCCGCCATCCTGGACACGCGAAAGACCCTCCCCGGCCTGCGCGTGGCGGAAAAATACGCCGTGCGCTGCGGCGGCGGCCAGAACCACCGCATGGGGCTGTACGACGCCATCCTGATCAAGGAAAACCACATCGCCGCCGCTGGCGGGCTCACCCCTGCGTTCCGCGCGGCCCAGGCGCTGGCCCAGTCCCGGAGCGTGGCCTTCATCCAGGTCGAGGTGGAAACCCTCGCCCAGCTGCGAGAGGCGCTGGACGCTGGCGTCACCATGGTCCTCCTGGACAACATGGACCTGCCCACCCTGCGCGAGGCCGTAAAGATGGCCGACGGGCGCTGCAGCCTGGAGATCTCCGGCGGCGTCACCTTCGAGCAACTGCGCGACTACGCTGAAACCGGCGTGGACCGCATCTCCGTCGGCGGGCTGATCAAGGACATCAAGGCCGTGGATTTCTCCATGCGTTTCGCCGACAAGCCGGTCGAGCGCGCGGCCTGATCCTTGCCTGCCCGCGGCGATCGGCCGCGCCGCCCGGATAATCGGGGGTCCATGAAGAACATCGTGATCCTGATTTCCGGTGGCGGCTCCAACATGGCCGCCATCGTGCGCGCCGCCCAGCGCGAGGACTGGGCCGGCCGCCTGGGCGCGCGCGTGGCCGCCGTCATGAGCAACAAGGCCGACGCCAAGGGGCTGGCCTTTGCGGCGGGAGAGGGCATCCCCACCACCGTCATCGACCACAAGGCCTTCGACGGCCGCGAGGCCTTCGACGCCGCCCTGGCCGATGCCATCGACGCCCACCAGCCCGCCCTCGTGGTCCTGGCCGGCTTCATGCGCATTCTCACGCCCGGCTTCACCGCCCGCTATGCCGGCCGCCTGCTGAACATCCACCCCTCGCTGCTGCCGGCCTTCCCGGGCCTGCACACGCACCAGCGCGCCATCGAGGCCGGCTGCAAGTTCGCCGGCGCCACCGTCCACCAGGTCACTGCCGAACTGGACCACGGCCCCATCCTCGAGCAGGCCGTCGTACCCGTCCTGCCGGACGACACGCCCGAAGCCCTGGCTACCCGGGTCCTCACCCAGGAACACCTCATCTACCCCCGGGCCATCGCCCGCCTGCTACAAAATCCGTAGCATTTCCCCGAGATTTCCATGCATCCCAAAGCCCTGCTCGACGCCTGCGCCGAACTCACCGGCCTGGCGCTCAAGTTCGAGCACCCAGCCGACGCCGTCGTCTCGCGCTACTTTCGCGACCACCGCAACCTGGGCCCCCGCGAGCGCGCCACCCTGGCCGAGACGGTCTACACCGTCCTGCGCAACAAGCTGCTGTACGACCACTTCGCGCCCTCGGGCAGTGGCCCCAAGGAGCGGCGCATGGCCATCCTGGGCTTCGCGGGCCCGCGCGACTTCCTCAAGGGCGCGCTGAACGACAACGAAAAGCGCTGGCTGGACCAGTGCGACGCCGTGCGCCCCGAGGACCTGCTCGAACGCCATCGCCACAACCTGCCCGAGTGGCTGGTGCAGCCGCTCAAGGAGCAACTGGGCGAGGAGTTCTGGGCTCTGGTGGACAGCATGAACCGCCCCGCGCCGCTGGACCTGCGCGTCAACGCGCTCAACGCCAAGCGCGAGGAGATCATCAAGGAACTGCGCGCGGCGGGTATCGCTGCCGTGCCTACGCCTTACTCCCCTTGGGGCCTGCGCCTTGCGGACAAGCCGGCGCTCACCAAGCTGGATGCCTTCACCCGCGGCGCCATCGAGGTGCAGGACGAGGGCTCGCAGTTGCTGTCCGCGCTGCTGGACCCCAAGCGCGGAGAGATGGTGGTGGACTTCTGCGCCGGCGCGGGCGGCAAGACCCTGGCCCTGGGCGCTGCCATGCGCAACACCGGCCGGCTCTATGCCTTCGACGTCTCGGCGCACCGCCTGGAGGCCCTCAAGCCGCGCCTGGCGCGCAGCGGCCTGTCCAACGTGCACCCTGCGGCCATTGCCCACGAGCGTGACGAGCGCATCAAGCGCCTGGCCGGCAAGATCGACCGCGTGCTGGTCGACGCCCCCTGTTCCGGCCTGGGCACCCTGCGCCGCAACCCCGACCTCAAATGGCGCCAGTCGCCCAAGGCGGTGGAGGAGCTCACCGCCAAGCAGGCCGCCATCCTGCGCAGCGCCGCCCGCCTGCTCAAGCCGGGTGGCCGCCTGGTCTATGCCACCTGCAGCCTGCTGCGGGAGGAGAACGAGGCCATCGCCCAGGCCTTCACCGCCGAGGACACCTCCTTGCGCGTGCTGCCCGCCGCCGAAGCCCTCGCGCCCCTGAAGCTGCAGGACCCGGGTGTCCTGTGCGCCGGCGACCACCTGCGCCTGTGGCCGCACCGGCACCAGACGGACGGTTTCTTTGCCGCGGCCTGGGTGAAGACGTAAAAAACCGTTTACAGATACTTCCTAAGTACTCATCGCTATGGTGTTTTCCCGCACTCGGCCGTAAAATTCGCTGGTTTATCCGCTCTGGAGAGATTCCTGCGTATGTTGCTTCCTGATTGGGCCGTGCTGAATGCGGCGATTGATTTCTTCGCCAACGGCCTGCTGGGCTTCACCTGGTGGCAGATCGTCATCTACACCCTGGTGACGACCCACTTCACGATTGCGGCCGTCACCATCTTCCTGCACCGCGCCCAGGCGCACCGTGCGCTGGACCTGGGGCCCATCCCTTCGCATTTCTTCCGCTTCTGGCTGTGGCTGGGCACCGGCATGGTCACCAAGCAGTGGGTGGCCATCCACCGCAAGCACCACGCCAAGTGCGAAACCGAAGAAGACCCCCACAGCCCCCAGACCCGCGGCATCAAGACCGTGTTCTGGAAGGGTTCCGAGCTGTACCGCGCCGAGGCCAAGAACGCCGAGACCATCGCCAAGTTCGGCCACGGCACGCCCGATGACTGGATGGAGCGCAACGTCTACACCCGCCACAGCGTGATGGGTGTGTCGCTGATGCTGATCCTGAACGTGTGCCTGTTCGGCGCCGCCGGCCTGGCCGTGTGGGCCGTGCAGATGGCCTGGATCCCGATCACCGCCGCTGGCGTGATCAACGGCATCGGCCACTACTGGGGCTACCGCAACTTCGAGGCGCCTGACGCCTCCACCAACATCTCGCCCTGGGGCATCCTGATCGGCGGCGAGGAGTTGCACAACAACCACCACACCTACCCCACGGCTGCCAAGTTCTCGGTCAAGAAGTACGAGTTCGACATCGGCTGGGTCTACATCCGCCTGTTCGAGAAGCTGGGCTGGGCCAAGGTCAAGAAGGTTCCGCCGAAGCTGCAGCTGGGCAGCATCCGCCCGGTCGCCGACGAGAAGACCCTGGAAGCCGTCATTGCCAACCGCTACGAAGTCATGGCCCGGTATGCGCGCGAGATGCGCCGTGCCTGCGCTGACGAGATCGCCGCGGTCAAGGGCAAGGGCCAGGACTCGGCCCTGCTCAAGGCCTGCCGACGCTGGCTGCACCGTGACGACGACCGTGTGCCGGCCGATGCCCGTGCCCAGCTGGCCCAGGCCCGTGCCGCCCACCCCGCGCTGGACAAGATGTTCACCATGCGCGAGGAGCTTCGCCAGATGTGGATGAACACCTCCGTCTCCCGCGAGCAGCTGGCCGCCGACCTGGCCGCCTGGTGCAAGCGTGCCGAGGACAGCGGCATTGCCCGCCTGCAGCAGTTCTCCATGCGCCTGCGCGCCGCGCACGCCTGAGGCTTGCCTCCCTGCAGCAAAAAGCCCCGCGATGCGGGGCTTTTTGTTTTGACCAGCGGTTGTTTCCGCCTTTCTCCGGGTGAGAGCGCACAGCGCGCCAGGGCGGACAGGCTCCTGCGTGGCCCTTCGGGCCCAAAAGGGAAACCTCCGCCTGTCCGCCCCTGGCACGCTGCGCTTGCTTCAAGCGAAAGGCTTCCCTCCGGGGGCAGGTTCTCTCCTGGCGCCAAACAAAAAGCCCCGCATTGCGGGGCTTTTTGTTGGAGGATCGCCGAATTACTTCAGCTTCACTTCCTTGTACTCGACGTGCTTGCGAGCCTTGGGATCAAACTTCATGATCGCCATCTTCTCGGGCATGGTCTTCTTGTTCTTGCTGGTGGTATAGAAGTGACCGGTACCGGCCGTGGACTCCAGCTTGATCTTTTCGCGTCCGCCTTTGCTAGCCATGTCTGTGCTCCTTGATTAGGCCTGGCCGCGGGCACGCAGGTCCGCCAGCACGCTGTCGATGCCATTCTTGTCGATCAGGCGCAGGGCAGCGCTAGAGACGCGCAGACGAACCCAGCGGTTCTCGCTCTCGACCCAGAAACGGCGGTATTGCAGGTTCGGCATGAACCGGCGCTTGGTTTTGTTGTTGGCGTGGGAAACGTTGTTCCCGACCATCGGGCCCTTGCCCGTGACTTCGCAGACGCGTGCCATGGAGACACTCCTATCTTCCGGCCGTCACTCACGTGAGGGCCTCACCTCGCCCAGACGGGGGCGGTGACCGGCCGGGCAGAACCCAGCAAAGCCAGAGATTATAGCCCACCCCCGAACTTGGGGCAGTTACTCCGTTTGCTCGAGGAAGCGCTGGGCATCCAGCGCCGCCATGCAGCCCGTGCCGGCGCTGGTGATGGCCTGGCGGTACACATGGTCCTGCACGTCGCCGGCGGCGAACACGCCGGGCACGCTGGTCTGGGTGGCGAAGCCGTTGCCGCCGCCCTGGGTGATGATGTAGCCGTCCTTCATTTCCAGCTGGCCCTGGAAGATCTGGGTGTTGGGCGAGTGGCCGATGGCGATGAAGCAGCCCTTGAGCTCGATGTCCTCGGTGCTGCCGTCGTTCACGTCCTTCACGCGGATGCCCGTCACGCCGGTCTGGTCGCCCAGCACCTCGTCCAGCGTCTTGAAGGTCTTGAGCACGATCTTGCCCGCGGCCACCTTTTCCATCAGCTTGTCCACCAGGATGGGTTCCGCACGGAACTTGTCGCGGCGGTGCACCAGGTACACCTTGCTGGCGATGTTGGACAGGTACAGCGCTTCTTCCACGGCGGTGTTGCCGCCACCCACCACGCAGCACACCTGCTCGCGGTAGAAGAAACCGTCGCAGGTCGCGCAGGCGCTCACGCCCTTGCCCATGAACGCCTCTTCCGAGGGCAGGCCCAGGTAACGGGCCGAGGCGCCGGTGGCGATGATCAGCGAATCGCAGGTGTAGGTGCCGCTGTCACCGGTCAGGGTGAAGGGGCGCTTGGAGAAGTCCACCGCATTGATGTGGTCGAACACGATGTTCGTCTTGAAGCGCTCGGCGTGCTCCAGGAAGCGCTGCATCAGCTCGGGGCCCTGCACGCCGTGCACGTCGGCCGGCCAGTTGTCCACCTCGGTGGTGGTCATCAGCTGGCCGCCCTGCGCAATGCCGGTCACCAGCAGCGGGTTCAGGTTGGCGCGGGCGGCGTAGATCGCGGCGGTGTAGCCAGCGGGGCCGGAGCCGAGAATGAGAACTTTGGCGTGTTGCGAGCTCATGTTGGTAATACTTGTGCGGAAAATTGACGCGGAAAATTCACCGCGCGGTGTACATTGCGGGCCAGCCTGCAAGTATCCACCCTGATCGGGTTGCCGGATGCTTGTCTGTTTTGATGGAAGCGATTGTAAGAACCGATGGATGAGCCCATAAGGACGCCCATCGGCCCGGGAGGGATGACATGTCGATGCTTTCCAATCTGGAGCTGATCCGCCGCGTGCCCCTGTTCGCGCTGCTCACCTCGGCCCAGGCCGAATCCGTGGCGGACGCGGTCGTCAAGCGCCGCTTCAAGCGCGGCGAGGTCGTCGTCGAGCAGGGCGACAAATCCAACACCCTGTTCATCATCCTCACCGGCCGCGCCCGGGTCATCACCGCCGACAAGCGCGGCCGCGAGGTCATCCTCGCCACCCTGCAGCCCGGCGACTACATCGGCGAGATGAGCCTCATCGACAACGAGGCCCATTCCGCCACCGTGCGCGCCGAGGTCCAGACCGACATGCTTGCCCTGGGCCGCGCCGAATTCGCCCGCTGCCTGCCCGAAAACAGCTCCATGGCCTATGCCATCATGAAGGGCCTGGTCCAGCGCCTGCGCCAGGCCGACCGCAAGATCGAATCCCTGGCCCTGATGGACGTCTACGGCCGCGTCGCCCGTGCCCTGCTCGAGTTCGCGCAGCCCGACCGCGATGCCCAGCTCACCATCCGCGAGCGCATCTCCCGCCAGGACATCGCCAAGATGGTCGGCGCCTCCCGCGAAATGGTCAGTCGCGTGATGAAAGACCTGGAAGACCGGGGCTTCATCGAAACCCGGGAAGACGGTTCCATGCTGATCAAGGAACGCCTGAGCACGCTGGGGTAATCTATGCGGGTTCGCCCGCCCATCGATGACGTATTCGCTCCACACCCTTCACCACCCCACCAGCCCGCGGGAGCCGCAGGCGCCCGAGCGCGCCGGCGTGGCCCGCTTCGCCCAGGAAATTGCCCTGGTCCTGGGCGCGCTGGCCCTGGTCTTCTGGCTGCTGGCCCTGGTCACCCACTCCGCGCAGGACGCGGCCTTTTCCACCTCCGGCAATGGCGGCCCGCTGCGCAACTGGGGCGGACGCCTGGGGGCCTGGCTGTCGGATGCCAGCTTCTTCCTCCTGGGCTACTCCGTCTGGTGGTGCCTGGCCGCCGGCCTGCGGGCCTGGGTCTCGTCCCTGGCACGCTGGATCCGGGCAGGCGCCCAGGACGGCGCGGCGCCGGAGAGCGCCCCCGCCGGCTTCTCGCGCACCCGCCTGGCCTTCTGGCTGGGCCTGGCCATCCTCCTGGTGGCCAGCACCGGCCTGGAGTGGTCGCGGCTGTACCGTTTCGAGGCCCGCCTGCCGGACCATGCCGGCGGCGCCCTGGGCTACCTGGTCGGTCCCTTGGCGGTCAAGTGGCTGGGCTTCACCGGCTCGGGCCTGGTCTTCATCGCCGGCGTGGTGCTGGCGGCGGCGGCCGTCTTCCGCTTTTCCTGGGCCCAGGTGGCCGAGGGCATCGGCGCGCGCATCCTGGGCTTCTTCGAGGCCCGCCGCGAGCAGCGTGAAATGCAGGAAGACCTGGCCTTTGGCCAGCAGGCCGCCCGCGAGCGCGAGGAAATCGTCCTCGAGGAACGCCACGAGATCGAGGAGCACCATCCCACTCCGGTCCTCATCGAGCCCGTCATCGCCGAAGTGCCCAAGAGCGAGCGCGTCGCCAAGGAACGCCAGAAGCCGCTGTTCAACGAGCTCAAGGACAGCAACCTGCCGCAGGTCGACCTGCTCGACGCCGCGCCCGGCCGCCAGGAGACCGTCTCCTCCGAAACCCTGGAGATGACCTCGCGCCTCATCGAGAAGAAGCTCAAGGACTTCGGTGTCGAGGTGCGTGTCGTGCTGGCCCAGCCCGGCCCCGTCATCACCCGCTACGAAATCGAACCCGCCACCGGCGTCAAGGGCTCGCAGATCGTCAACCTCGCCAAGGACCTGGCCCGCTCGCTCTCGCTGGTCTCCATCCGCGTCATCGAGACCATCCCCGGCAAGAACTACATGGCGCTGGAGCTGCCCAACGCCAAGCGCCAGTCCATCCGCCTGTCCGAAATCCTCGGCTCGCAGGTCTACAACGAAGCCAAGTCCCTGCTCACCATGGGCCTGGGCAAGGACATCGTCGGCAACCCGGTCGTCGCTGACCTGGCCAAGATGCCGCACGTCCTGGTGGCCGGTACCACCGGCTCGGGCAAGTCGGTCGGTATCAACGCGATGATCCTGTCGCTGTTGTACAAGGCCGAGGCGCGCGATGTCCGCATCCTCATGATCGACCCCAAGATGCTGGAAATGTCGGTCTACGAGGGCATCCCGCACCTGCTCGCGCCTGTCGTCACCGACATGCGCCAGGCCGCCCACGGCCTGAACTGGTGCGTCGCCGAGATGGAGCGGCGCTACAAGCTCATGTCCAAGCTGGGCGTGCGCAACCTCGCCGGCTACAACACCAAGATCGACGAGGCCAAGGCGAAGGAACAATTCATCTACAACCCCTTCAGCCTCACCCCCGACAGCCCCGAGCCGCTCGAGCGCCTGCCACACATCGTCGTCATCATCGACGAGCTGGCCGACCTCATGATGGTCGTCGGCAAGAAGATCGAGGAACTCATCGCCCGCCTGGCGCAGAAGGCCCGCGCCGCCGGCATCCACCTGATCCTGGCCACCCAGCGCCCCAGCGTGGACGTCATCACCGGCCTGATCAAGGCCAACATCCCCACCCGCATCGCCTTCTCGGTCGGCTCCAAGATCGACAGCCGCACCATCCTCGACCAGATGGGCGCCGAAGCCCTCCTGGGCATGGGCGACATGCTGTACATGGCCAGCGGCACCGGCCTGCCCGTGCGTGTCCACGGCGCCTTCGTCAGCGACGACGAAGTCCACCGCGTGGTCAGCTACCTCAAGGAGCAGGGCGGCGAGCCCAACTACATCGAAGGCGTCCTCGAAGGCGGCACCGTCGATGACGAGGGCGGCTCCGGCGGCGAGGGCGGTGACGGCGGCGGCGAGAAGGATCCCATGTACGACCAGGCGGTCGAGGTCGTCCTCAAGAACCGCAAGGCCAGCATCTCGCTGGTCCAGCGCCACCTCAAGATCGGCTACAACCGCGCGGCCCGTCTCGTCGAGGACATGGAGAACGCCGGCCTGGTCAGCGCCATGAACGGCCAGGGCCAGCGGGACATCCTCGTGCCCAGTCGCAACGCGGAGTGAGCATGGCGCTGTCCCGCCGTTCCCTGTGCGCCGGCCTCCTGGCGTTCGCATCCCTGGCGGGCCTGGCCCTGCCGGCACACGCGGACGGCCTGGACAGCCTCGAGGCCTTCCTGCGCACGGCCCGAAGCGGCCGCGCCGACTTCACCCAGGTCGTCACCTCCCCGGCACGCGAAGGGCAGGGCGGCCAGGCGGCACGCACCCGCACGTCCTCGGGCAGTTTCGAGTTCCTGCGCCCCAACCGCTTCCGCTTCACTTACCGCAAGCCCTTCGAGCAGGTCATCGTCGCCGACGGCCAGACCCTGTGGTTGCACGACGTGGACCTCAACCAGGTCACCACCCGCCGCCAGGCGCAGGCCCTGGGCTCCACTCCCGCCGCGCTCATCGCCTCGGCTGCCGACCTGTCGGCCCTGCGCCAGGACTTTGACCTCGCCGCCGCTCCCGTGCAAGGCGGACTCGAATGGGTCCAGGCCACCCCCAAGGCCCGGGACGGCCAGCTTCGCAGCGTGCGCGTGGGTTTCCGGGGCAACGAACTCGCCCAGCTCGAGATCCTGGACGGCTTCGGCCAGCGCTCGGTCCTCACCTTCTCGCGCATGGAAGCCAACCCCTTCCTCTCGGAAGCCCTGTTCCAGTTCCGGGTGCCTTCCGGCGCTGACGTGATCCGCCAGTGAGGCGGCCGGGCCGGGCCTACAGGCCCGCCTTGATCCGGTCCGCCAGCGCCTGGTTGACTGTCGCCAGTCCTTGCAGGCTCAGGCGGCCCATGGCGGGGCCATCCAGGTCCACCTGCATGTCCACCCGGGCCGATTTGTTCGCGCCCATGCCGGCCAGGTTGGTCAGCAGGCCGGTCACGCGGCCCACCGTGTCCTTGTCGCTGTCATAGCCGCCCACCTCGCGAAAGCGCGCGAAGCCGCCGCCCACCTCCAGCGCCTTCTTCATCACCACCGTCTGCGTGTGCGCATGGCTCTGGGCCAGGTGGCTGTCCGGGGCCGCCGTGATCGTCATGCCCTCGTCCGCGCTCGCGCTGGAGCCGCGCTTGAACAGGCTGGAGCCGGACCCGGAGCTCTCCAGGTTCGCGATGTTCACGGCCACCGACACCGACAGCGCCTCCAGGTTCCCCTTGGACCATTCGACGCGCTTGCCGATATGGCCTGCCCCCATCCCGGCAAAACCCCGCGGCACCAGCTTCATGCCGGTGGGCGCCATCACCAGGTACTTGCGCTGGGCATGGCCGAAGTTCTTCTCCAGGTACACCGGCGAGCCGGGCTGGCTGGCGGGCTGGCTGGCCTCGTAGATCGCGCCATGCTCACGCGTGAGGGCCTGCGGGTCTTCCGGCGTCACGCCGGCCGCTGCCAGCCGCGCCTTGAAATCCTCGAAGGCCCGGTCCGTGATCGCCTGGAAGGCCGCCACATCCGGCTGGGGCACCTGGTACGTCACCTTCATGCGCGTCGAGCCGTAGTCCCGTCCCGGGATGTAGGCGCCGCGGGTGCTCGCGGACACCTCGCCGCCCACGTCGAACAGCACGCGGAACTCGGCGATGTAGAACCGCTTTCCCTTGAGCGCCAGGTTGCTGTCGAAGGCATCGGCCAGGGCCAGCGGCGTCACGGGCTGCACGAGCGCGGACTGCACGCTCGCCAGGGTCATGGCCACGGGCGTGAAGCCCGCACCTGGGCCGGGTGCCTGGCCCGCCAGCTGCTCGAAGCGCGCCTGTGGCAGTGGCTTGCCGGGGCCGCCCGCGCCGCACTCCCGCGCCGCGGCCAGGCTTGCCAGGAACTCCTTGCGTGCCTGTGCCTGCTCGGCGCGCTGCCTGGCGGCGGCATCCGGTGCCATCTGCTGCTGCGCCGCCTGCTGGGCCATGGTGCCCGTCACCCGGCCCACCATGCCACTGAGCGCGCCGAACAGCCCGCCGGCGGACTGGGCCACCGCCGCGCCCGCCACCTGCCCGCCCACGTTGGCCGCCGCGCCGGTCGCGGCTACCGAGGCATCCGCGCTGCCCTGGGCGATCAGTCCGTCCATCGCCTGGCTCTCCTTCGCCAGGGCGGCGCATTCGAGGGCCGCATCCCCCGTCTGCACCCGTTCCACGGGCTGGGCCAAGGCCGCCGGCAACGCGCCGGCCAGCGCGCCCACCATCCACATCCTGGAGCAAAGCCTCATCGCATTCATCCTCGTTGGTTGGCCTCGACGCGGCGCCGCCCGGACACGGGCACGCCTGATTGGATGAGTCGAATTTGAGCGGATGGTGTGAATTCGATCAAGTGTTTTAACGCCAAACGTTGCATTCGTGCCGGCCGCTTCCTGGGTGGCGGCTGGCCTGGGCAAGGGCAGGCCGCCCTACACTCGCCGGGTGAACACTTCCAGGAAACCCTCGGCCCATCCCCCCCTGGCCGAGCGACTGCGTCCGGCCAGCCTGGCCGACGTCATCGGCCAGCAGCACCTGCTGGGTGAGGGCATGCCCCTGCGCATCGCCTTCGAATCCGGCCAGCCTCACAGCTGCATCCTCTGGGGCCCACCCGGCGTGGGCAAAACCACCATCGCCCGTCTCATGGCCCAGGCCTTCGACGCGCAGTTCATCACCATCAGCGCGGTCCTGGGCGGGGTCAAGGACATCCGCGAGGCGGTCGACCAGGCCCAGGCGGTTGCCCAGGGGCTGGACCCCCGCCGCACCATCGTCTTCGTCGACGAGGTCCACCGCTTCAACAAGAGCCAGCAGGACGCCTTCCTGCCGCATGTCGAATCAGGCCTGTTCACCTTCATCGGCGCCACCACCGAGAACCCGTCCTTCGAAGTCAACTCCGCGCTGCTCTCGCGGGCCGCGGTCTATGTGCTGCAGCCGCTGTCCGAGGACGACCTCCAGCAACTTGTCGAGCGCGCCCAGTCCATCGGCGCGGTCCCGTCGCTCGAAGACGCTGCCCTGGTCCGCCTGCTCGCCTATGCCGACGGCGACGCGCGCCGCCTGCTCAATACGCTGGAGACCCTGGCTGTCGCTGCAAGCTCACAAAAGCTCGAGCAGATCACCGACGCCTGGCTGCTCAAGGTCCTGGGCGAACGCATGCGCCGCTACGACAAGGGGGGCGAGCAGTTCTACGACACCATCAGCGCCTTGCACAAAAGCGTGCGCGGCTCCGACCCGGATGCCGCCCTGTACTGGTTCGTTCGCATGCTCGATGGCGGCGCCGACCCGCGCTACATCGCGCGCCGGCTGGTGCGCATGGCCATCGAGGACATCGGCTTGGCGGACCCGCGCGCCTGGCGCCTGGCGCTGGACGCCAGCGAAACCTACGAGCGCCTGGGCTCTCCCGAGGGCGAGCTCGCCCTGGCCGAGTGTGTCGTCTACCTTGCGGTAGCGGCCAAGTCCAACGCCGTCTACAAGGCCTACAACCAGATGCGCGAGTTCGTTCGCAAGGACGGTACCCGCCCCGTGCCCATGCACCTGCGCAACGCCCCCACCAAGCTGATGAAGGAGCTGGACTACGGCAAGGGCTACCGCTATGCCCATGACGAGGAGGGTGGCTATGCGGCAGGTGAGAACTATTTCCCGCAAGGCATGCCCGCCGCGCGCTTCTATGCGCCCGTGGAACGAGGATTAGAAATTCGAATCGCCGAGAAGCTGCGCCAGTTGCGCGAGCGGGATCGCTCGGACTGAGGCCCTTGCGGCAGGGAAAACCCCCCGGTTGCCCCTGATACGCCTCGCTACAATCGCCGGACTCGAAGACCCGCTCAAGCAATGGCGGGTTTTTTGCTAGTTGGGTCCCGGGTCCACCCGCCCTGGGAACGTCACCCGGCAAGAACAACGGAGAACACTCGTTATGGAAATCCTGCTGCAGCAGATCATCAACGGTCTGGTCCTTGGCAGCATGTATGCACTGGTGGCCCTGGGCTACACCATGGTGTACGGCATCATCAACCTGATCAACTTCGCGCATGGCGAGGTCCTCATGGTGGGCGCGCTCACCAGCTGGGCCATCATCACCGGCATGCAGGAATCCCTGCCCGGCCTGCCCGGCTGGCTGGTCCTGGTCATCTCGCTGGTCATCTCGTGCGTCGTCGCGGCCACGCTGAACTTCGCCATCGAGAAGGTCGCCTACCGTCCCTTGCGTGGCAGTCCCAAGCTCGCGCCCCTGATCACCGCCATCGGCATGTCCATCCTGCTGCAGACGCTGGCGATGATCATCTTCAAGCCGAACTACAAGCCCTATCCCTCGCTGCTGCCCGTCGCCCCCATCGAGGTCGCCGGTGCGGTCATCACCACCACCCAGATCCTGATCCTGGCCACCACCGCCATTTCCCTGGGCGTGCTGATGTACCTGGTCAACTACACCAAGCTGGGTCGCGCCATGCGCGCCACCGCCGAGAACCCGCGCGTGGCGGCCCTCATGGGCGTCAAGCCGGACATGGTCATCTCCGCCACCTTCATCATCGGCGCGGTGCTCGCCACCATCGCCGGCGTCATGTGGGCGGCCAACTACGGCACCGTGCAGCACACCATGGGCTTCCTGCCGGGCCTCAAGGCCTTCACGGCGGCCGTCTTCGGCGGTATCGGCAACCTGGCCGGCGCGGTCGTCGGCGGCATCCTGCTGGGCCTGATCGAATCCATCGGCTCGGGCTACATCGGCGTCCTCACCGGCGGTGTCCTGGGCAGCCACTACACCGACATCTTCGCGTTCATCGTGCTGATCATCGTCCTCACCCTGCGTCCGTCCGGCCTGCTGGGCGAGCGCGTGGCCGACCGCGCCTGAGGCAGGAGACACTGACATGCTGAATCTCCAGAACAACAAGCGCTCGCTGGCCATCGCGGCCGTCATCCTCCTGCTGCTGCCCCTGGGCCTGCAGGCCATGGGCAACTTCTGGGTGCGCATCGCCGACATGGCGCTGCTCTATGTCCTGCTGGCCCTGGGCCTGAACATCGTGGTCGGCTTCGCCGGCCTGCTGGACCTGGGCTTCGTCGCCTTCTTCGCCATCGGCGCCTACATGTACGGCCTCATGGCCTCGCCGCACCTGTCGGACACCTTCCCGTGGTTCGCGCAGATGTTCCCCACCGGCCTGCACACCTCCATCCTGCTGATCGTGCCGCTGTCGGCCCTGCTCGCGGGCATCCTGGGCGTGATGCTCGGTGCGCCCACGCTCAAGCTGCGTGGCGACTACCTGGCCATCGTCACCCTGGGCTTCGGCGAGATCATCCGGGTGTTCCTGAACAACCTGGACCACCCGGTCAACATCACCAACGGCCCCAAGGGCCTGGGCCAGATCGACCCGATCCGCATCCTGGGCGTCAACCTGGGCCGGCCCCTGGAAATCGGTGGCTTCACCATCTCCTCGGTCACGCTGTACTACTACCTGTTCCTGCTGCTGGTCGTCGCCAGCGTCATCATCTGCCACCGGCTGGAGCTCTCGCGCATCGGCCGTGCCTGGATGGCCATCCGCGAGGATGAAATCGCCGCCAAGGCCATGGGCATCAACACCGTGAACATGAAGCTGCTGGCCTTCGGCATGGGCGCCACCTTCGGCGGCGTCTCGGGCTCCATGTTCGCCGCCTTCCAGGGCTTCGTCTCCCCCGAATCCTTCAGCCTCATGGAGTCGGTCATGATCGTCGCCATGGTCGTCCTGGGCGGCATCGGCCACCTGCCGGGCGTCATCCTGGGCGCGGTGCTGCTGTCGGCGCTGCCCGAGGTCCTGCGCTGGGTCTCCGGCCTGCTGGACCTGCAGGCGCTGACGGGCGGCCGCCTGGACGCCTCCATCCTGCGCCAGCTGCTCATCGCCCTGGCCATGATCATCGTCATGCTGCTGCGCCCCCGTGGAATCTGGCCCTCGCCGGAGCACGGCAAGTCGCTGCAGTCCAAGTCCAACTGAGGGAGCACCACCATGGCAGAAACTGTCCTCCGCGTGGCCGGCATCTCCAAGCGTTTCGGCGGCCTGCAGGCCCTGTCCGATGTCGGCCTGACCATCGAGCGTGGCCAGGTCTATGGCCTCATCGGCCCCAACGGCGCCGGCAAGACCACGTTCTTCAACGTCATCACCGGCCTGTATACGCCGGACACCGGTACCTTCGAGTTGGCCGGCAAGCCCTACCAGCCCACCGCGGTCCATGAGGTCGCCAAGGCCGGCATCGCGCGCACCTTCCAGAACATCCGCCTGTTCGCCGACATGACGGCGCTGGAAAACGTGATGGTCGGCCGCCACATCCGCACCCAGTCGGGTGTCTTCGGCGCCATCTTCCGCTCCGCGGCCTTCAAGGCCGAGGAAGCCGCCATCGCCCAGCGCGCGCAGGAACTGCTGGACTACGTAGGCATCGGCAAGTACGCCGACTACAAGGCCCGCACCCTTTCCTACGGCGACCAGCGCCGCCTGGAAATCGCGCGCGCCCTGGCCACCGATCCCCAGCTCATCGCGCTCGACGAGCCCGCCGCCGGTATGAATGCCACCGAAAAGGTGCAGCTGCGCGAGCTCATCGACCGTATCCGCAACGACAACCGCACCATCCTGCTGATCGAGCACGACGTGAAGCTGGTCATGGGCCTGTGCGACCGCGTCACCGTCCTCGACTACGGCAAGCAGATCGCGCAGGGCACGCCCGCCGAGGTGCAACGCAACGAGAAGGTCATCGAGGCCTATCTCGGCACGGGAGGACATTGAGATGGCAGACGTACTGCTCAAAGTGAAGGGCCTGAAGGTCGCCTACGGCGGCATCCAGGCGGTCAAGGGCGTGGACTTCGAGGTTCGCGAAGGCGAGCTCGTTACCCTCATCGGCTCCAACGGCGCCGGCAAGACCACCACCATGAAGGCCATCACCGGCACCCTGCCGCTGGCCGGTGGCGACATCGAGTACCTGGGTGAAAGCATCAAGGGCAAGGGCGCGTGGGACCTGGTCAAGCAGGGCCTGGCCATGGTGCCGGAAGGCCGGGGCGTCTTCACCCGCATGACCATCGTCGAGAACCTGCAGATGGGTGCGCACATCCGCAACGACAAGGCAGGCATCGCCCAGGACATCGAGAAGATCTTCACCATCTTCCCGCGCCTGAAGGAACGCGCCACCCAGCTGGCCGGCACCATGTCGGGCGGCGAGCAGCAGATGCTCGCCATGGGCCGCGCGCTCATGAGCCGTCCCAAGGTCCTGCTGCTGGACGAGCCCTCCATGGGCCTGTCGCCCATCATGGTCGACAAGATCTTCGAGGTCGTGAAGGACGTCTACGCCCAGGGCGTCACCGTACTGCTCGTCGAGCAGAACGCCAGCCGCGCGCTGCAGATCGCCGACCGCGGCTACGTCATGGAGTCCGGCCTGGTCACCATGTCGGGCGAGGCCCGCCAGATGCTCGACGACCCCAAGGTCCGCGCTGCCTACCTGGGCGAATAAGCCGCGGCGTCAATAGCGGTACTGCAGGCCGATGCTCGTCGCGTGGACGGCATCGCGCCCGCCGCCCTGGAAGCGCAGGTCGTAGCGATCCCACTCCAGCACCGCCGACATGTTGGGTGAGAAATCCCAGCTCACCCCGGCGCCGATCGACAGGCCCACGCCATTGCGGGTGCCCGTGGCCAGGCCCGAGCCGGGGTCGGCCGTCACGCGGGTATGGCCCAGGATGGCGCCCACCTTGCCGAACACCCCGAAGCCCTGGCTGCCCAGGGGCGTGCGCCCGACCAGGCTCAGGTCCAGGCCCCAGGCGCGGGTCGTTCCACCACCGCGCTCCATGCGGCCCAGGTGCACCAGGCCCAGTTGCGAGCCCCAGGTATCGCGCGCCATGTTGCGCCCGTACAGGCTGAAGTAGGTGTCACGGTCATCGCAGGTGAATCCCGCGATGCAGTCGTTCTGGAAGTTCGATCGGCCCAGGTTCAGGCCGATCGTCGTGCGGCCGGCGCCGGGCTGCCACCAGGAGCCGGTCCCCGTGCCGCCGGAAGTCTGTGCAAGCACGGGCAGCGCCGCGCACGCGGCAGCCAGGAACAGCGTGTGGCGCGCGGCGCGAAAGAGGGGGGAAGAGGGTGCGGACATGGACAGGCCTTTCTTCGTGTGTCGCCGGGATCCCGGCCCCGGAACCCCCAATCTAGGCAAACACGGCCGCTGAGCCTGTCAGACAAATCTCACACCCGGCGTAGGAGAGCCGGGCACACCCCGCCCGGGTCAGCCCTGGTGCTTGTCGGCCTCGGACGTGAACGAATCGGCGAAGAACTCGTCGGCGGGCAGGCCCGCTGCAGCGCAGTACTCGGCGCGGGCGGACTCCACCACGATGGGCGCGCCGCAGGCGTACACCTGGTGGCCGGACAGGTCCGGCAGATCCTCCAGCACTGCCTTGTGCACGAAGCCGGTACGGCCGGTCCAGTCGTCCTCGGGCAGGGCGTTGGACACCACGGGCACGTAGCGCAGGTGGGGCATCTGCGCGCACATCTCGCGCATCCAGCCGTCCATGTACAGGTCGCCCGGGCGCCGGCCGCCCCAGTACAGCACGGCGGGGCGGCTGATGCCCTTGTGCTGCATGTGCTCGATGATCGCCTTGATCGGCGCGAAGCCGGTCCCCGAGGCCAGGAACACGATCGGCTTGTCAGAGTCCTCGCGCAGGAAGAAGCTGCCGAACGGCCCTTCGGCGCGCAGGATGTCCTTTTCCTTCATCGCGCCGAACACATGGTCGGTGAACTTGCCGCCCGGCATGTGCCGGACATGCAGCTCGATCGCCGGCCCCGTGGCCACGCCGCCCTCCGTGCGCACGAGGTTGTGCGGCGCGTTCGCCATCGAGTAGCTGCGGCGCGCGCCATCGCGCAGGATGAACTCCACGTACTGGCCCGCGTGGAAGCGCACCGGGTCGTTCGCCGGCAGCTGCATGCGCAGCACCATCACGTCGTGCGAGGCCTTGTGCATCGCCTGCACGCGCACCGGCATCTTGCGCACCGGGAAGGCGCTCTCGTCGGTCACCTGGCGCGATTCCAGCACCACGTCGGACTGCGCCGTCGCGCTGCAGGTCAGCACCAGGCCGCTGGCGGCTTCTTCTTCATTCAGCGCCTTGGACTGGTGCGGCCCGTGGGTCACCTGCCCCTCGAGCTTCCGGCACTTGCAGGTGCCGCAGGCGCCGTCCTTGCAGCCGTAGGGCAGGCCCACGCCCTGGCGGATCGCGGCGGCCAGCAGTGTCTCGCCGGCGTCGACGCTGAAACTGCGCCCGCTCGGCTGCACTGTCACCTGGAAGGGGCCGCTGGCGGCCGTCGCGCTCGTCATCTTGGGTATCCTTGGCTCTTTGAGTTGTCGCTCCCCGGATTTTGCCTTCAAACCAGACCCCCCTCGGCGCGCTGCCGGCCCGCTTCCGGCGCGAACGCGTGCTCATCGTCGGCTGTGGTGATGTCGGCCTGCGTGTCGCCCGCCTGCAGGGTGCCGGCGCCAGCGCATCCCGGTCCGCGCGTGTCCGCCTGCTGGCCCTGAGTTCCACCCCCGAGCGCGCGCCCCTCCTGCGAGGCCATGGCATCACGCCACTGGCCGGCAACCTGGATGATCCCGCCAGCCTGCAACGCCTGGCCGGCCTGGCCACCCGCGTCGTCCACCTGGCCCCACCCCCTTCTGAGAACAGCGCGCGCTGGTGGCGCGACCCGCGCACCGAGGCCCTGGCCCGCGTGCTGCGCCGGCGTACCCCGCCGCGTTCGCTGGCCTATGGATCGACTTCGGGTGTCTACGGCGATTGCGATGGCGCCTGGGTGCCGGAATCTCGCCCCATCGCGCCGTCCACGCCCCGTGCGCAGCGTCGTGCCGATGCGGAAGCGGCCATCCGCCACTTCGGCCGCGCGGCCGGCGTGCGCGTCAGCCTGCTGCGCATCCCTGGCATCTATGCGCAGGACCGCCCCGGCGGCACCCCGCTGGAGCGCCTGCAGCGCGGCACGCCTGTCCTCACCGCGCCCGACGACGTCTACACCAACCACATCCACGCCGACGACCTCGCGCGCGCCACCCAGGCCGCCCTGTGGCGTGGCCGTCCCCAGCGTGTCATCAACACCAGTGACGACACCGAGCTCAAGATGGGTGACTACTTCGACCTGGCGGCCGACCTGTACGGCCTGCCACGCCCGCCCCGCCTGCCTCGCAGCACGGCGCAGTCGCAGCTCCCGCTGGTCCTCCTGAGCTTCATGAGCGAGTCGCGCCGCCTCGTCAACCACCGGATGAAGCAGGAGCTTCGCCTGCGCCTTCGCTACCCCACGGTGCGGGAAGGCCTGGCGCCAGCGGCGGTGGCTCCTGCACTGTCGGTACCTGGAGCGGTTCCTGCAACGGCCCGTGCGGGTTCGCCTCGCAGCCCGGCGCCCCCACCGCCAGGCACGTGAGCGCCTGCCGGGACAGCGCCTCGATGCGGGCCTGCACATAGGCCTGGGCGGGGGGCCGCAGGCTCGGGGGAAAGCGGTGCAGCCCCTCGCGCTCGAATACCTGTCGCTGTTCCTCCAGGGCCACCAGGTCCTGCTCGCTGGTGGCGGGCGCGGCGTCCACCGCCATGAACGGCGCTTCCAGCAGGGCCACCAGGCCGGCCCGCGCCGCCACGGCCCGTGGCGCCAGCGCAAAGCGTCCTTCCAGCCCGAGCCAGTCCACCATCGAGCCCCGCCGACCCAGTTGCGCCTGCACACGTGAGGCCAGGCGCGCATGGTCGGCCGCGGCCTGCGCTTGCAGTTGCCCGGCCAGCGGCGGGCCCAACAGCGCCACCTGCGCCATCGCCTGCAGCAACTGGCGGTAGCCCTCCCCGAAGCCGGCGCTCCCGGGCGCCATCCAGTCGCCGTCACCGGCGGACAGCAGGGCCTGCGTATCGTTCACGCGCTGGATCGCCTGCCGAAGGCGCCCGGCATCGGGCCAGGCGCCGTCGGTACCCGGCGCGAACAACCCGGGCTGCAGCGTGCGTGCCAGGCCGGCCTCGGCTTCCAGCAGCGGGTTGTTCTCCACCAGCCGGGCCTGCAAGGCCGCCATGCCCTGGATCGCCGTGCACCGCAACTGCCACTGCAACCGTGCCGTCAACGCCTCGAACTGCGGATCCTGCGGGTCCGGCGTCGCACGGAACAGGGCCAGGCTCCGGGAAGCTGGATGGGACAGCTCCGCCCCCAGGCTGTAGCGCACCAGCTCCCGCAACTGCTCCGACGCCTCGGGTCCGCCCTGGCGAACGCCGCGCAGGGCCGCCACCGCCCGGTCCAGCCCCCGTGCCTCCTCGAGCAGCCCTTGCATGGCCACGAACTCGGCCATCTGCCTGATCTCCAGGGTCTCGGCTCCCGTCCCCACGCCCGGTACCGTGTCTGGCGCCCTGGGCGCCTGGCAGGCCTGGCCCGTCGCCTGCGCCGTCGTGCCGGCCAGCCGGGCGCTGCGCGCCTGCAGTTCCCTGCGCATCGTCACCACCACCACCTCGCTGAAGGCCGACGCCACCCGCTGCGTTGCGCGTTCCTCCAGGTCGTCGAACACGCGCCACGAGCCGGGCATCACCCAGGTCCACCACTGGTCGTCATGCAGGCGCTCGACGGCGTCGATCAGCGCCAGCGCGCGCCGGCGGTGCCATTCGGGCTGCACGGCCTCGGCCCTGGCGGCGCTGGCCCGCACCAGTGCGTCCGCGCGCATCTGCACCAGCACGTCGGTCAGCGCCCGTTGCCAGCCGCCCAGCTGCAGGGTGGCCACCCCCAGTCCCAGGGCCCAGGCGGCCATCAACAGCCCCACCATCCCCCGTATCCAGCTGCCGTGGCGTGGGGCCCGCGCGCTCACGGCGAGCCTCCCGGTGCCAGCAACACCCGGACGGACCAGGTCTGCCAGCGCCATAGCATCTGCGAGGCCGCCAGCAGGGTCAGGGCCACCACCCAGTGGGGCCCCCAGCGGCGCAGGTGCCTCCTCAGCCGGCTGCGCCAGGGTGCGTGCATGGGGTCTGTCGGGGTCGGGGTGGAGCAGCCTTCGAGGCTAGCGCGCCGCCCCGGCCCGGCCGTCGGCCGTTGCCGCCCGGTCGTGTCGGCGCGCGGCGTTCCCACGGTAGAGCGAGGGGGTTACCAACGCTTCAGTTGTACATATAATGAATTCGTATGTACTCGGTGTAACACCGTGGAGCGAGCCATGAACCGAAGCGCCGCCGACGCCATCCTCCTGGAGCTGGGCAAACGCATGGGCATGGCGGGGCTGCAGACGGACGAGTCCGGCTGTTGCCAGCTCGTCTTCGACCGGCGCTGGCTGGTCTCCTGTGTCGTGCATCCGTCCGGGGAGCGCATGATGCTCCACTGTCCCATCACCCCGCCCCAGGCGCTGGCTTCCTTCGATGTGGAAACCCTCGTGGTCCTCTTGCGGGGCAACTTCATGGGGTGCAGTGCCTGTGGTGGCAGCCTGGCGATTGCGCCGGACTTGCGGGTCTGCGTGCAATACGAGGTGATGCTCCCGGGCAGCGGCACGGAGGGCCTGCAGCAGGCGCTGGAGCGGCTGCTTCAGGCGGCCGAGACCTGGTCCCAGCGCCTGGCGCAGGGCCCGGCCCCCTTGCCGGGACGGCGTCCCGGCGGGCCCCACCTCATGGCCATGCGCGCCTGAGCCGCCGGCCGCCCCTCACCCCCGCAGCTTTTTCGAGAACCGGACCACGTTGCCCACTTGGGGCTGCGTGGGGTCCGGCGACGCCCGGGACAGCGTATCGGCCGTCCGCCGCACGAACAGCAGGCCCAGGCCGCCGATGCGGCGGTCCTCGATCGACAGCGTGGTGTCCGGCTCGGGGGCGTGCACCGGGTCGAAGGCGGGGGCCTGGTCGGCCAGCGTCACCTGGAGGGCGCCGTCCGCGACCTGGGCCTGCACCACCACCTGGCCGTCCGGGTCATTGCGGTAGCCATGCGCCACGATGTTGGCAAACAGCTCATCGAGGATCAGGACCACGCTGCCCATGGTGGCCCGGGGCACGCCCGCCTCCATGGCCCAGGCCGTCAAGGCCTGCACCAGGGCATCGAAGTCCGAGATCCGGCTGCGAAGCTGTCGTCGAAAGGAAGCCGCGGCAGGCGCGGGGCTCTCGTTCATCGGGGGGGCTTTAGGGTAGTCCCAGTGCAAGGATGTTAACCTGATAGTTAAAATTTTCCAGCACACGAGTGCAAGGGAGGAATGCGAAATGGTGACATGCCATGCCGCTTAGGGCGCGCATCGCCGCGGTGGTGGCGGTGTCGGTCCTGGCGCTGTCAGCCGCTTTCGCTGCGCTCGCCGACATGTCCGGGCCGGCCGGCCGCCTCACCCTGGCCGCTCCCGTGGCGGTGGCCCTGGGCCTGGCAGCCCTGGCTGGCGCCTATGTCCGCCGGGCCTTGCGCCCGCTCGAGCGGGCCGAGCAGCTGCTGTGTGCGTTGGCGCAGGGCGACCTGCGCGCCGCCCCGCACGAGGCTGACCTGCAGCGGCCTGACGAAACCGGCGCCCTGCTGCGGGCCGTCGCCCAGGTGCGGCAGGCCCTGCAGGCGCAGCAGGCGCTGGGTGCGGCGGGGCACCGCCGCCGGCAGCTGCGCGAGTCCGCGCTGCGCGAGCAGCTGCGGCGCATGGCGGACAGCCTGGAAGATCCCGTGCGGGCCGACGTCCTGCGCGCGCTGCTCCACGAGGACCCCGACGCCGAAGGCGAGGACCTTGCCCTGGCCCACCTCCTCGGGCGCGTGGCGGGCCAGTTCGCCAGCCAGCAGGACCGGCTCGTCGGCGTGCTGACCGAGCTGCGCCAGGCCATGGCGCACCAGGCGACCCTGGCCGGCCTGCGCCAGGAGCTGGAGATCGCCCGGCGCATGCAGCAGTCCATCCTGCCGCGCCGCCTGCCGGCCATGCGCGGCATCGACGTCACCGCGCTCATGGAGCCCGCGCGCGAGGTGGGGGGCGACTTCTATGACTACTTCATGATCGACGACCACCACTTCGCGGTCGTCATCGCAGACGTCTCGGGCAAGGGCATCCCTGCGGCCTTCTTCATGGCCATCTCGCGCACCCTGCTGCGCAGCCATGCGCTGTTCCTTCGTGAGCCCGCGCTGGTCGCTACCCGGCTCAACGAGCAGTTGTGCGCCGAGAACGAGCAGCTCATGTTCGTCACCGCCTTCTTCGCCGTGCTGGACCTGCGCTGCGGCTTGCTGGACTTCGTCAATGCCGGCCACAACCCGCCCGTCCTGCGTGACAAGCGGGGGGGCGTGCGCCTGCTCCCTCGTGGCCAGAACCCCGCCCTGGCGGTGGTGCGTGAGCGCCGCTACGAGCAAGGCCGCATCCGCCTGCGCCCCGGCGACACCCTACTGCTCTACACCGACGGCATGACCGAGGCCAACGACCCGGCGGGTGCCCTGTTCGGCGAGCAGCGCCTGCTGGATGCCGTCGCCCTGCACGACCCGGCGTGCGAGGACCTGCCCCAGGCCCTGCTGCGCCGCATCCGCGCGTTCGAGGCGGGCGGTGCGCAGGCCGACGACATCACCTGTGTCGCCCTGCGCTACGAGCCCCCTCCCGTGCCCGGCGCCGCGCCCGCAGCCGCTCCCCCCGCTTCCTGATCGCTGATCCCTGACCGGGGCCGCGCCTTCCCCTACCTCCTGCGGAACCGTGACTGCGCGACAGTTACGAATTCGTGGTTGCTCTGCAGGAGATGACCGCGATGTCCCTCAATCCACGCTACGACCACCTGGTGCGTGACATGGCCCGCAGCCTGGGCCAGGACCCAGACGCGGTGATCCGCGACACGGGGTTGCTTCTCGAGGGCTTCATCATCGCCCTGGCGTACGAGGGTTCCGCCAGCTTCGGCGACATCCTTTTCATCACGGAACTGGGTGTGCCCCAGCCGAACCGGGAGCAGGAGGTCCACCGTGCCCTCCTGGCCGCCAACAATTTCTGGGTCAGCACGGGCGGCGCCACGCTGGGCATCCAGGCCGAGACGGGGTGTGTGGTCTTGTGCGGCCGGTTCAACCTCGCCCTGCTCGAGGGGGAGCAGCTGGCCCAGGTGCTCCGGCATTTCAGCTACATCGCGCGGATCTGGCAGATGTACGTCACGGACGCCATTCCCACGGGTGCGCCCCTGCCTGCGCCGCACGCAACCCGCGTCTGAGCCTTCATCAAAGCCCCTTCCGATGGGAGAAAAATCATGATTCCAGCGGCCCCCTTTCACACGTCCGGCCGCATCGGCGCAGGTACCGCATCGGTCAGCCATTCAGACCTCGAACCCGATCAGGTCGAGGGCCGGCGTTCCGGCCAGTCAGAGATCGGGCAGCGGGCAGCGCAGACCCTGAAGCGGGTCAAGCCCGACCAGGCGTCCGCCTCGATGCTGGCGTCGGCTGCGGACGTGAGCCGCAGCCTTGGCGCCGTCCTCGCCTACGGCCTGGCCGTCACCGTTGCCATCAGTCTCCTCCCCGAGTCCCTGCTGCTGGCGCTGCTCATGTCCTTCAAGAACCCGGCGAAGGTCCAGGATGCGGCGCCGCAAGGTGAAGCTGCGGATACCGACACGGGCATGGAGACGGACACGGACATGGAAACGGACGAGGGGGACACGGGCACGCAGGCGACCCAGGGAGAGCCGGATCACGGCGAGGTCGGCGATGCGCCGGAGGACTGCGAGACGGAAATGTCCGTCGAAGACTATGCCATTTCAGGGGAAGAGGGGCTGACCACGCCCCAGCCGACCTTTGTGGTCATGCCGCAGGAGATTCTCACGGACACGGCAGAAATCCCGGCGAGCCGTGAGAAGGCGATGCCTGCGACGGAGGCGGGTTCCCAGGCAGACGAGACCGTGCAGAAGCGGCACCTGGCCGACGACAACCAGCGCGCGCTGCACGGCGCCCGGCCCGCCTCCCAGGCTACCCCACAGTCCCAGGACCTGAACAGCGGGGAAGTCTGACCTCGACACGCACCACCCTGCCGGGCCGGTACGCGATCATCCTGCCTTCTGGATCACGCCCTTCATCGCGTCCCCCACTTCCTTGACCAGCGTGCTCTGGACCTGGGTGAACATGGTCCATTGCGTCACCTGTTGCTGGAGCATCAGCAGGTCCTGGGTGGTGGGCGCGTCCCCCATGTCGGTCACGACGTTCATGAGGTTCCCCTCCTTGGTCGTCACCGCGCGGTTGACGGTGTTGTTGATGTAGTCGAAGGTGATCGACGAAGCGGAAAAGGCGGACATGCTCGACTCCTCTCAGAGCGGTTGGGAAACTCGTGAACCCGGCCGCGAGCCGGGCGAAGGCCACTGGCGCACCACCTGCAGCGCCGCCTGTGCGGCCTCGGCCAGGGCGGCCACCTGCTGGTGGTCCTCGCGGGGAAGCTGGCTGGCTGCCTGCTGGCGCAGCCGGTGCTCCAGGTCGGCCAGCTGGTCCAGCAGGGCCTGGCGCTCCTGCGCGGCCTGCGGGCCGGACAGGCGTTGTTCCATGTCGGTGAGTGCAGGCATCTTCATCGCTCCACGGTGGCTCGCTGGCCGGACGGCGAGGCGAACACGGCTGCGCGCGGGGTGATCTCCACCAGCCGCAGGTTGCCGACCGTGCCTTCCAGCATGACCTTGCTGCCATCGGCCAGTACCACATAGGGTGACGGCCCGCCGATCACGCTGCGTACCTGGGGTGGGGCCAGCGCCTCGCCGGCCTTCTGCGCACCGGGCCCGAACAGCGTCGCCTTGAAGGGTAGGGTGTGGTCGCGCGTCACGGCCACCAGTGCCCGTTCCCAGCGCGCGGCCTCTGCGCCGTCATTCACGCGCACGCGCATCGCCAGGAGGTTGTGCGACCACTCGCCCTGGATGTCCAGCGCGGCGTGCTGGCGCAGGTCCTCCAGCATCGCCTCGCTGGCCTCCAGGTCGGTCCGCAGCGCGTGCTCGAAGCCACGCGCTTCCGGCACCGCCGCGTCCAGCTGGCCGAGCACCGACTGCCGCTGCCCGTCGTCGGCCACGCGGCCCGACACGCGGAAGCGCCCCCCGCCCAGGTAGGTGGACGACAGCGGCCGCTCGATCGCCTCGGACTGCCGCAGCAGCGCATCGACCACGGCGGCCTGCAGGTCCTCTTCACTCATGATGCGCAGGCCGGGACGGGGATCGAGCTTGGACAGCGCCACGCCCAGCGCCTCGGCATCCTCCGGCGACAGCAGGCCCGCATGCACCACCGGCAGCTGGCCAGGCTGGCGCTCCACCCGCACCCGGTCCGACAACCCCAGCCGCGCGATCGTGGCGTCCACCGCGTCCAGGGCCACCGCGCTGGCGCCGCCGGCCGCCGTGGCGGCGTCCCGTGCCGTCGGCACACGCGCCACGCCTGTCCAGGCCAGGTAGGACACCGCGCCGGCCCCCACGAGCATGGCGGCGCCCAACACCATCCACCACCCGCCCGCCGCCCGGGGCGGCGCCAGCGGGCGCGTGGCGGGCGCCTGCGCCGCAGCTGCCTGCGGTTCAACGGCCTCCTGTCCTGCCGCTTCCCCGTCGCCTGCAGCCATCGGCAGGACATCGGGCGGCAGCTGGTCGGCGATGGGTACGTCCTCGTTCCAGGGCGCATCGGCCTCCTCCACGGCGATCCGCACCTGGCCCACCTCCGCGCCTTGCCCGGGGCGGATGTGGATGGGGGGCAGGTCGCGATCGAGCACATGCAGCAGCGCGCTGCCGTCCTCCAGCCGCTCCAGGCGGGCGTGCTGGGGCGCGATGCCGTCGTCGCACAGGATCAGGTCGCAATCGTCGGCGCTGCCCAGCACCTGGGGCCCATCGGGCAGCAGGACGCGCGCGCCGGCATGGGTGCCGGTGAGCACGCGCAGTTCCAACATCCGATCGCGCTTCATACGCAAATACTATATTTTTTGTTGCAAATGTCTACAATGGAATTACTATTTTCACTTCGGGAAGCATCATGACCCTGGAGCAGCAAGCCCGTGGCGACATCACCATCCTGCGCCCCGTGGGGCGCCTGGACAGCGCCAGTTCCCCCGAACTCGAACTGGCCATCCTCGAGCGGCTCGATGGCGGCTGCAACCGGCTCGTCTTCGACCTGGCCGACATGGACTACGTCAGCTCCGCGGGGCTGCGCGTGATCCTGCTGGCTGGCAAGAAGTTGCGCGCCAGCCAGGGCAAGCTGGTCATCGCCGGCATGCGCGACATGGTGCGCGAGGTGTTCGAGATGAGCGGCTTCCTCTCGCTGTTCGCCGTGGCGCCCAGCGTGGACGACGCCATCGCCAAGCTCTGACAACCCCCTCCCCGCGCCAGCGCCTGTCCCTGCGTTCATAACTCCACCCTCGCCAGCGGCTGGATGTTGATCTCCTGCGTGAGCTCCTGGTAGCTCAGGACGGGCAGTTCGTACAGCTCCTGCTCGATCATCTTGCGCAGGTAGCGCCGGATGTCCATGGACGTGAGCAGCACCGGCTTTTGCGCGCTGTGCGACAGGTCGCCTACCGTGCGCTTGATGTTCTCCACCAGCCGCTTGCTGGTGGCCGGGTCCAGCGCCAGGTAGCTGCCCGCGCTGGTCTGGCGGATGGCGCCGCGCATGGTGTCTTCCACGTTGGGCGCCAGCATGTAGGCCGGCAGCACGTTCTGCCCGCTGGAGTACTTGTGCGAGATATGCCGCTTGAGCGTGGAGCGCACGTACTCCGTGAGCAGCACCGAGTCCTTCTCCTTCTGTCCCCATTCGATCAGCGCTTCCAGCACCGTGCGCAGGTTGCGCACCGAGATGTCCTCGGACACCAGCCGCTGCAGGATCTCCGCCACCTTCTGGATCGGCAGCACCCGCGTGGCCTCGCGCACCAGGTCGGGAAAACGCGCCTCCATGGACGACAGCAGGAACTTGGTCTCCTGGATCCCCAGGAAATCCGCCGAGTACTTGCGCAGCACGAAAGCCAGGTGGTAGGTCAGCACCTGGCCCGGGTCCATGAACGACAGGCCGGCCTTGGCCATGGCGTCCTTCAGGTCCGCGCTCACCCACACCGTGGGGATGTTGGGCAGGAATTTCTTGTCGGCCTCGTAGGCGATCTGCAGCGCCTCCAGGTTCTGGGTCGACTCGCGCACCAGCAGGTAGCCCGGGCGCAGCTTGCCCTGGGACACGGGCACCTCGGACAGCAGGATGTTGTAGGTCTCCGGCGGCAGCGTGTCGTTGAACCGCAGCTGGATCCCGGGGAAGGGCACGCCCAGGTCGAAGTACAGCGCGCGGCGGATCTTGAGCAGTTCCTCGTTCAGCACCTCGGGGTCGAAGCTGGCGCGCAGGTGCGAGGACACGTCCATCAGCAGCGGCACCGTCGGCGCGAATTCCTCGCTGGCGTCGGTCTTGGCCTTCTTCTCCGGCTCGCCGGCCGCCTGCATGGCCGGCACCTCGGTCACTGCGCCCGTCTTGGCATCGACCACCTTGCGCGTGGCCTTCATCAGCGTCAGGCCGACGCCGCCCAGCACAGCGCCCAGCGACAGGAAGGTGAGGGTGGGCATGCCGGGGATCAGGCCCATGCCCACGGCCACGGCCGAGGCGATCACGAGTGCGCGGGGCTGTGCGAGGACCTGGGCCCCGATGTCCCGGCCCACGTTGGACGGCCCTTCGTCGGCCTGCACCCGCGTCACGATGATGCCTGCGCAGATGGCGATGAACAGCGCCGGGATCTGCGCGATCAGGCCGTCGCCGATGGTCAGGATGGAATAGGTCTTCACTGCCTGCCCGGCGGTCATGTCCCGCTGCATGGTCCCGATCAGGATGCCCCCCAGCAGGTTCACCGCCACGATGATCAGGCCGGCGATGGCGTCGCCCTTGACGAACTTCATCGCGCCGTCCATGGCGCCATACAGCTGGCTTTCCTTCTCCACGATGCGGCGGCGGCGCTTGGCCTCCTCCATGTCGATGGTGCCGGCGCGCATGTCGCCGTCGATGGACATCTGCTTGCCCGGCATCGCATCCAGCGAGAAGCGCGCCGCCACCTCGGCCACCCGCTCCGCGCCCTTGGTGATCACGATGAACTGCACGATGGTCAGGATCAGGAACACCACCAGGCCCACGATCAGGTTGCCGCCGACCACGAAGTTGCCGAAGGTATCGATGATGTGGCCCGCATCCCCTTGCAGCAGGATCAGGCGCGTGGTGGCGATGGAGATGCCCAGCCGGAACAGCGTGGTCACCAGCAGCACCGACGGGAAGCTGGAGAACGCCAGGGGCGAGGGCAGGTACATGGCCACCATCAGCAGCACCGCGGAGATGCTCATGTTGACCCCGATCAGCACGTCCACCAGCCAGGTGGGCAGCGGCAGGATCATCATGAAGATGATGGCCACCAGCATGATGGCCAGGACCACATCGTTGCGGCTGGTCGCCAGCATCACGATGCGTTGGAGGCGGGAGTGGATGCTGGGCACGGCGTCCTTCCGTCAAGCCCCGGCAGGGGCGGGTTTGCGCATGTGCAGGTGGGTCTTCATCGCCACCCGCGCCTCCTCGACACGCCCGCAGGCCTGCAGGGCCTGGGCACGCAGCAGGTAGAACACGGCGTCCACGCCGCCGCTCATGGCCAGCTTGTCCAGCGTCTGCAGCGCCCGGGCCGGCCGCCCGCTGCGAAGCTGGGACACGGCCAGTGCCCGCAACGTCAGGGGCTGTCGCGGCTGCATCACGTCCAAAGCCTCCAGCACCACCACGGCCTTGTCCGGCCGGGCGTTCTGGAGGAACACGTAGCCCATCAGGTACAGCAGGGTGGATTCGTCGGGCGTCATGGCGTGGCCTAGCCCTGGAACAGCGCGGCGCGGTAGTTGTGCAGCAGGTCGCGCAGCCCCACCTCGTCCCCCAGCAGCTTCGCGGCGCGCTGGATCACCTTGGCCGAGGCCGGGTCGCTGGCCTGCAGCTCGGCGGCCCGCACCCGGAAATCGGCCTGCAGGTGGCGCAGCACCGTGCCGAACTTCTGCGGCCGCAGCAGGTCCCGGTCGTGGATGGTCGGGTGCAGCATGTGGTCGACCAGCGAATCCAGCGTGGGCAGGGCCAGCAGCTCGTCGAGTTGCTGCCGCCGCGCCGTGTCGGGCGGCGGCAGGTCGAACAGGTCGGGCAGGCCCTCGGTTTCCTGGGCGTGCTTGAAGGTGATGCTGTCGATGCCTCGGTCGAAGAACGCACCGTGGTCGACCTTGATGCTGGGATGGACGGGCATCGTTCACCACTCCTGGGCGGTCAGCCGCGCTTGCCGGCCTGGACATCGTCCAGCCAGCGCCCGAGGTAGTCCACGGCATGGGCCAGGGCCTGAGCGGTGAAGGTTCGCTCTGGCAGCCTCACCAGGGCCAGCAGCTGGGTGTCCTGGCCGTTGCCGCGCAGGCCCACCTGCACCGGCAGGGCGCCGCCGTGGCGCCAGTGGCTGCGTGCGAGGGCCACGTTGACGGCCTGCGCCGCCTGGTGCCCCACGGGACGGGCCAGGTAGACCAGGACTTCGTCTTCCTGGCCGCGCCGCACCGGCTCCACCGCGATGCAGCCGCCGCTGGCCAGTTGCAGCTGGGCGACTCCGTAGGGGCCGAAGTCCAGCCCGTCGATCCCCAGCTGGCGGCCGAAATCGGCGAGGGTGTCCTCGATCCAGGCCATGGTTCAGTCCTCCTTCATCGATTCTTCGTCGTCGATCGCAGCATCCAGCGCCTCCTGGGCCGCGTTCAGGATGGACTGGCGCACGTCCGCGTCCTCGAACACCTGGACCGGCATCTCCCGCAGGATGTCCTTGACGCCCCCGAGGAAGGTCACGCGCAGGGTGGGGTCCTGCAGGCCCCAGCGGTCGGCCAGGCTGGTGAATCGCGCCGCCGACACCCATTTCTCCCCGGTGAGCGTGACCAGTTCCTTCATCAGCTCGAAGGCCCTGGATTCCTGGGGCTGCGGGGAAGCGACCATGTCAGCGGCCTGCGTCGGGTGTCAGACGGCGGCTTCCAGGCCGCACTGCACGGTGACTTGCCGGGCACTTTCCAGCAGCGTGTTGTAGACGGTCAGCTGGTAGAGCCCCTTGCGCACGGCGAACAGGTGGTCGGGCGACGTGGAGGGGCGCGTGGCCGCCATGTCCGCGCCCAGCGCCGAGATCAGGCTCCTGAGCCCTTCGCGAAAGCGCAGGGTGCTGCCGCCGAACTGGTCCAGCATCAGCAGCAGCGTGCGGGACAGCGAGTGTCCGCCCATGACCATGTCGGCGTACCGGCGCTGGTAGTTGCTGATGTCGGTGGCGGAGGACTCCCCGGTCTCCCGCCCATAATCCGCCGCCGCATCGACCGCGTTGAGGCCGGCATGGATCCGGCTGGTGGTCGCGTCGTCGCTGCACAGGTGCAGCACGGCGTCCATCAGCTGTTCCTGGGTCTCCTGCGGCGCGCCCTGGCGGCGCGACTCCTCCAGCGCGTACTGCAGCAGCGCGAACTGGTGGGACTCATTGCCCGGGAAGGCCTGGCGGGCGAGGCGGCCGGCGTTGCGTCCGCCGGCATCGATCATCTGCCTGGCCAGCATCGCCAGCTTCGCGGGATCGTCCAGTGCCCGGGCGGTCTCCAGGTACTGCCGGATCTGTTCGACCTGCATCACCTGCGGGTGCGGGGGCACCTTGACCTCGCGCTCGTCGTGCTCGCGCTCTTCCGCCTTCTCGCTGAAATGCATGCTGATTTCTTCGGCCGCATCCCCCAGCGCCGACCTGTCCTTGACCACCATCACCGCCTCCCCCCGGAACTGGCCGGATTGGGCGGCGTTGCCAGCAAGACCGGCCTGGCTGGCCGCTGCGGGGGTGAAGGCCGGGGTTCCGATGGCGGAGGCGTTGTTCATGGCGGGCTCGGTCGGGAAGAACGGGGGTGGCGCCATGCACAAGGCTGGCCCGGTCAGGTAGTAACCGGGCCAGCGCACCGGTTCCCGGCCGCTGGAAATTTCGGGAGGCTGAAAAGGCGGCCGGAACCGGCCGGGTTGTCAGGTTACTTAGAGCAAGTAGTCAGGCCCCCGGGGACCAGTTGGTGCCGGGAATCCGTGCAACCCATCGTGAGTTCGCAAGATGCCTCAACCCGACGGGCAGATCGCCCAAATCATTGCGCAGGCCGACGCGCTGCTGAAGAAGGTCCAGGCGGACCTGGATGCCTCCCTCGACTTTTTCCGTGAATCCGGAATCGACTACCAGCGTCTGTCGGAACAGGTGGCGCCCTACTACGGCCCCGAGCAGCAGGCCGAAGTCGCCCGCCTGGTGCAGGCGGACCTGCAGGCCGCCCGCAGTGAAGGCCGCGACGCGGCGACCCGCGCCGGCGTGAGCGTGACCGGCACCCGCCCCCCCAAGCGCCCCCGCAACATGGTCTGACCACCGCGCCAGGAGAAGCCCCATGTCAACGATCAACTCCAACAACGTCCTGATGGTCGACCTCAGCGCCCTGACGGCCGACGACATCCAGTCCCTGGACATCGAGACCGCCCTGCTGGCGGTCAACATGAACCGCGTCAGCGCGCTCGACGACCAGTTGCGTACGCAGATGGAAGGGGTGCAGGCCAAGAACGACCAGATGGCCCTGCTGACCACCCTGCAGAACAACCTCAACGCCGTGATGAACGGACTGCCTTCCAACATGACCGACACCACCCCCCTGGGCAGCAACCTGGACAACCAGGTCGGCCTGGAGGAAACGGTCAACGACTCCATGCAGGCCGCGCAGGTCCAGCTGTTCAAGAACTCGGATGGCGAGTACCGCATCGGCCTCCTGAGCAACGGCGATCCCTACGACGGGGGCATCAACAGCAATGTGACCAAAGGCGAGCTCGACCTCGCGCTCAACGACATCCAGAGCATGCTGACCAACCTCAGCAACACGCAGCAGACCGACATGCTCACCTTGCAGAGCACGACCAACAAGCGCAACGAGGCGTACGACACCATGACCAACTTCCTGAAGAAGCTGCAGGACAGCAAGAGCGGGATCGTCTCCAACATGCGCAGCTGAGGCTGTGCCTGCCGACCCAGGGGCCGTCACCATGGATGCTTCCACCGCCACTGCCTCCGCCCATCCGGACGCCACCCCGTCCGCTGCGTTGTCAACCGAAGAGATGCTGCGGACCATCCTCCAGGCCCTCCTGGAGGGGCGCACGCTGGCCTTCATCCAGGGGATCGGCCAGGACAAGGTCGATGCGCTGTATGCCTTCGCCCACAGCCTGTACGAGCGCGAACGGTATGAAGATGCCCGCAAGGTCTTCACCTACCTGATGGCGCTGGACCACCACGAGACGCGCTACATGGGCGCCGTGGCCGCCTGCCTGCAGATGCTCAAGCGCTACGACGAAGCCATCGAGCACTACTGCCTGGCCTCCGTGTATGACCTGGGCGACCCCCGCCCCACCTTCCACACGGCCGAGTGCCTGCTGGCCCAAGGCCGCACCGATGAGGCCCGCGATGCCTTGTCCATGGTGCTGAACGATTGCCGGGAGAGCCGGCACGCGGTCCTCAAGGAGCGGGCGCAGGCCCTGCTGGATCTGCTTGACAAGAGGGCCGGAACGACAGCCCCCGAAGGGATGCCCTCATGAACGCCACCATCCAGACACCGCCCCGAGGCGCCGCCCCGGCGTCGAACGCCCCAGTCACGTCGGTGTCCACCACCGCAGCACCCGCCACGGCGACGCCCGCGGGCATCGCCGAGCCGATGTCCACACAGGTCTCCAGCGAGCAGCTGGCGATGCAGGTCCTGCTGGATGACGCGTCCGGCGGGTCCACGGCCGATGCCGAGGCCAGCGAAGGCACCGAGCCGGGCACCAACAGCAATGGGGCCCCCTGGCTGGCCGCGCCGTCGGGTACCTCGATGTCGGCGGCCGACCTCGCCGACTGGCTCAGCGTCATGAACAACGAGAGCGCCGAGAACCAGATCGGTCCGCTGCAGCAGCAGCTCCAGCTCAAGAACACCCAGCAGATGCAGGCGCTCGAGCGCGCAAACGCACTCATCCTGAAGAACATCGAACTGGCCAAGCAGGCCGATGCCCGGCGCAAGGCCGGCGGCATCCTGGGCTGGATCAAGAAGGCTGTCACCTTCGCGGCGGCGGCCGTCGCGGTGGCCGTGATCTGCACCGTGGCTGCGCCGGTCGCGCCGGTGGTCATGCTCGTGGCGGTCGGTGCCCTGCTCAACGCGTCCGCAAGCATGGCCAGTGACATCAGCCAGGCCTGTGGCGGCCCGGCGTTGCCCGACTCGATGTCTGCCGCGCTCACGATGGGGATGGTGGCGCTGGCCAAGGAAGCCGGTGCCGGCGACGACCTGGCCCAGGGTCTGGGCATGGTGCTGTCCGGGTCGCTCGCCCTGGTGGCCTGCGTGGCGACGGGCGGGGCGGGCGCCGTGATGATGGACCCGGGATTCGTCGGCCAGCTGGCCGGCGGCGCGGCCATGCTGGGCGGAACGGGCGAGGCCAAGGTGGCATCGGTCGCGGGCTGGACCACCGTGGCCGCCAGCGTGCTCACGGCCTACGCGATGGTCCGCATGACCGGCCCGATGGAGCTCACCGACAGGGCCCGCATGGCGCTCAAGGCCTCCAAGGTCTTCTCGGCTGCCACCGAGGTGGGCACGGGGGCCTACCAGTCCAAGATCGACCTCGAACTCGGTGCCCTGCGGGCCAGGCAGATCGACCTGCAGGCCGACAACGCCGAGATCATGGCGCTCATCACGCGCCTGCAGTCGCAGTGGGAAGCCACCAAGGACGAACTGAACCGCGTGATCACCGCCTTGAACGACAACAACGCCGTCATCTCCGACATCCTGAACGGCGAGCAGGAGCAGAAGTCCCGGATGCTGGCCCAGCTCAACGGCAAGGCCGCCGTGTAGTGCATCCGTCGTTATTGCCCAACCCAGACGAAAGAATGCCCATGACCACGATCCAATCTTCCAACACGCAGGCCCAGCCGTCCTATGCCGGCAGCACGGCGGGCGCGGGCGGCACCGCCCCAGCCTCCGGCGCGGCGCCCACGCCTCGGGTCATCGGTGCAGAGTCCGTGGACGCGCTCACGGTGGAGGCCCTGACCCAGTCCAGTGCCAACCCGGCCGCGGCACTCGAGTCGCCGCCCCCCGCAACGGCCGAGTCCACGGCGGCGGCGGCCAGCGCGCTGACCTCCATCGACGTCCATGACAGCAGCATGAGCATCGAGGCGCTCATCGACCTGATGAACAAGCTGATGCTCAAGTCCGCGCAGACCAACCGCAAGACGGCCCTCACCATGCGGGCGCAGCAATACCAGCGGGTGGAGAACCTGCAGTTCCAGGCCGCGGCCGAGACCCGCAAGACGAAGGCCGACGTGATGCACCAGGCCATCTCCGATGCGGCCTTCGGCTTTGCCGGATCCTGCGCGTCCGGCTTCGCCACGTACAACCGGCCCAATGCGGATGGCACAGGTGGCAAGAAGGGCTGGAGCGCCGGTGGCGATCTCTCGAGCGGCATCTTCAAGAGCTCCGGCGACCTCGTGAAGTCCAGGTTCCGCCAGGACGAGATCGGCCACAACGCGGCCAGTTCGGAGCTGTCGGCGCTGGCGACCACGAACCAGAAGATCGCCGAGACGACGGCGTCCGATGGTGTGTCCACCGCCAATGACCAGGTGCGTTCCGCCCAGGACGCGATCTCGAAGAACGAGCAGGCGCGCCACGACAGCCGCGAGAAGATCAACCGGCTCTGAGGCCCGCCAGGAGCGATCGGCATGACACCGGACACCGACTTCCACGTGGACACGATCGACGACCTGCGGCAGGCGCTGGAAAGCCTGCCCATGGCCCGCGCCCTGTCGGATGCCGACACCGATGTGGTCTACGGCATGGCCTACCGGCAGCTGGAGCAGGGCCACTACGACGAGGCGCGCGGGACCTTCTGGCTGCTGACGATGTTCAAGCCCGCCCGGCTGAAATACGCCCACGGCCTGGCGCAGTCGCTGCGGATGCTCGGGCGCCACGAGGAAGCAGCGGGCCTGTTCGCCTACCTGTGGCAGATGGACGGCGCGCGCAACCTGCAGTTCCTGATGGACAAGGCCGAGTGCGAGGTGCTGGGGCGCGACGTGGCGCAGGCCCTGGACACCCTCGAACGCATCGCCGAAGCCGCTGCCGGCTTGCCAGGGACCGACAAGATCCGCGACCGCGCGCTCGCGCTGCGGGAGCTGCTGCGACCGAAGGGAGATGACGCTGCCTGACCCGACCGACATCCGGTTGCTCACCGAGGTGGGCTTCCTGGCCGCGGCGCGTGGCGACACCCGGCGCGCGCAGGTGATCTTCCGCGCGCTGGAGCGGGTTCGCCCCGCGGCCAACTTCTCCTACGTGGGGATGGCTGCCGCCCTGATGAATGCGGGCAAGCCGGACGAGGCCGTGCGGGAGCTGGACAGGGGATTGAGGGCGGTGGTGGAGCCGCAGGACCAGGCGGAACTGCAGGCCTTCCGGGGGCTGGCGCTGCAGCTGGCCGGGCGGACATCGGAAAGCCGCCGGGCCCTGGCGCTGGCGGGCGACGTGCCGCTGGCGCGGGCCATGCGGGGAGAGCGGGCCGAGACGATTCAGACATGAGAGGGGAAGCGTGATGGAAACCACCGTGATCGCCCAGCTGGCCAGCCAGTCGCTGGCCAGCCCGCCCACCGAGGCCGTGCGCACGCCTGCTTCCGCCGACGAGGTGACGGCCACGCGCTTTGCCGAGATGATGAAGCCCGCCCTGCCACCCGACGACCCGGCCCCCGCCACCGGTGCGGCCCGTGCCGCCGGCAGCGACCCTGCTCGGCCCGCCACCCTGGGCGAATCCATCCTCGAGGGGATGAACCACCTGTCGCACGAGTTTGACGAGACCCGCCGCGCCGTGCGCGCCTCGCTGGACCCGGGCCACGTGATGAGCTTCAACGATGCCCTGCGCCTGCAGCTGACCCTGACCGAGCTGTCCATCCAGAACGAGCTGGTGGGCAAGGCGATCAGCCGCTCCACCCAGAACATCGACCAGCTGGTGAAGATGCAATGAGCCTGACGAGCCGCTTTCCCGGGTGGGCCGTGCTGGCCGCGCTGGCGCTCGTCGCGCTGCTGGCCGGCTGCAGCCGCAAGGTCGAATTGATGGGGGCGATGCCGGAGGCCGAGGCCAACGAGGTGCTGGCTGCCCTGCAGAACGCCCACATCGACGCCGACAAGACCCCGGGCAAGGAGGGCAACGTGGGCGTGAACATCGCCGCGGACCAGGTGGGCCGCGCGGTGGACCTGCTGCGCGAGAAGGGGCTGCCCCGCGAGCGCTTCGCCGGCATGGGCCAGGTGTTCAAGAAGGAAGGCCTGATCTCCTCGCCGATGGAGGAGCGGGCCCGGTACCTGTACGCCTTGTCGCAGGAACTGGGCGCCACGCTGACGCAGATCGACGGGGTGATCGTCGCCCGGGTGCACGTGGTGCTGCCCGAGCGCAGCACCACGGGCGACCCGTCGATGCCGTCCTCTGCCGCCGTGTTCATCAAGCACCAGGAGGGCTACAACCTGGACACCGTGCAGCCCCAGATCCGGCGGCTGGTGACCAACAGCATCCCGGGCCTGACGGCGGACAAGGTGTCCATCGTCCTCGTGAGCGGACAGGCGACCAAGGCAGCGCCGGCGCGCCTGCCCGTCGCGCGCGACAACGGCGAGGCGCAGCTGGTGATCCTGATGGCGGCGCTGCTGGCGGCCAGCCTGGGTGGGGCGGGCTTCCTGGCCTGGAAGTACTGGTGGCCCCAGCGCGCGCTGCGTCCACGGGCCCTGAAGCCGGAGTGATGCCTTGAGCGCCGCCGAACTTCGCCCCTGGTTCGAGCACCCGCAGTCGCAGGCGCTGCTGCGCTTCAACCTCAATCCTTCCCGCCTGGTCCATCGCAGCCGTGTGGAGACACTGCTGCCCCCCGGCCTGCTGGCCTGCTGGCCGGATCCCGGCCAGGCGCTGGACGATGCGCGCCTGCATCGCCACTGGTCGGGTGCGCTGGTGGCCGAGCACGGTCTGCTGCCGCCCGATGCGATCGACGAACCGGGCCTGGTGGTGGGGGCCTTGCCGGCGCCGCTGTTCCAGCAGCTGGCGATGTATTGCGGGCTGGCCCTGCTGGCGCCGGAGATCCGCCGCGTGATCACCCGGACCGAGGTCGCCGCGCTCGAGGCGCAGGTGGGCAGCCGGGGACTGGCCTTCGCGCGGCACGGCGCGCCGGCCTGCTGGGGGGCAACCCAGTCGCCCGTGGCGCTGGCCGCTGGGGAGGTCGCCGGACAGGCGGTGAACCTCGGCGCCGCGGTGCTGGACCTCGCCTGGGCGGGCGCCAGCGCGCCGGTGGCGGCACGCGCCCGGCTGCGGCTGCCAGCCGCCGCGATGGCGATGCGTGACGAGGTGGCTGCCGCCGTGGCTGACGACGAGCGCGCGCAGGCCCTGGCCCTGGCCGTTTTGCAGGAACTGGACCCGACATGGCTTTCCTCCTTCCACGTCATCCACTGACGCCCCAGACCCAGCTCGCGGTGCGTGTCGATCCGGCCGGCCGGGTGCTGCACGCGCACGAGGTGCGCACGCTGCAGTCGGCGCAGCAGGCCATTGCCGATGCCAATGAACAGGCCGCGCTGATCGTTGCGCAGGCCCGCGAGGTGTACGAGTCCGAGAAGCGGCGGGGCTTCGAGGAGGGCAAGGAGGAAGCCCGGATGGAGCAGGCCGAGCAGATGATCGAGACGGTGTCGCGCAACGTCGAGTACTTCAGCAAGGTCGAGACCCGGATGGTCGACCTGGTGATGCAGGCGGTTCAGAAGATCGTGAGCGATTTCGACGACCGTGAGCGCGTGCTGATCACCGTGCGCAACGTGCTGTCCGTGGTGCGTAACCAGAAGCAGATGACGCTGCGCCTGCATCCGCAGCAGGTGGAGGTGGTGAAGGCCCGCGTCAACGACCTGCTGGCGGCCTACCCCGGCGTGGGCTACCTGGACATCGTGGCCGACACCCGGCTGCAGCCCGATGCCTGCATCCTGGAAAGCGAGATCGGCCTGATCGAGGCCAGCACCGAAAGCCAGTTGACCGCCCTGCGGCAGGCTTTCCAGAAGGTGCTGGGGAGCCGGGTCTGAGGGAGCGACGACGATGCGCCAGTTCGACTACGTGACCGAGATGATGGCGCTGGCGCTGCAGGATACGCCGACGCTGCGCATCAAGGGCCGGGTGACCCAGGTGATCGGCACCATCATCAAGGCGGTGGTGCCCACGGTGAAGGTGGGCGAGGTGTGCATCCTGCGCAACCCGGGCGAGGACTTCGAGATGCGCGCCGAGGTGGTGGGCTTCGTCAAGGACGCGGCCCTGCTCACGCCCATCGGCGACATGTTCGGCATCAGCGGCACGACCGAGGTGATTCCCACCGGCCGCGCCCACATGGTGGCCGTGGGACCCGGCCTGCTGGGGCGGGTGCTGGACGGCCTGGGCCACCCGCTGGACGAGAAGGAGAACGGGCCCCTGCAGTCCGACAAGTTCTACCCGGTGTTCGCCGACTCTCCCGACCCGCTCACCCGCCGCCTGATCCAGCGGCCGCTGGAGCTGGGGGTGCGCGTGCTGGATGCCACCCTGACCTGTGGCGAGGGCCAGCGCATGGGCATCTTCGCGGCGGCCGGTGGCGGCAAGTCCACGCTGATGGGGATGCTGGTCAAGGGCGCGGACGTGGATGTGACCGTGATCGCCCTGATCGGCGAGCGCGGGCGTGAGGTGCGCGAGTTCCTGGAGCACGAGCTGGGGCCCGAGGGGCGGCGCAAGAGCGTGGTGGTGTGCGCCACCTCCGACAAGAGCTCCATGGAGCGCGCCAAGGCGGCCTACGTGGCGACCGCCATCGCCGAATACTTCCGCGACCAGGGCAAGAAGGTGCTGTTCCTGATGGACAGCGTCACCCGCTTCGCCCGCGCCCTGCGCGAGATCGGCCTGGCTGCGGGCGAGCCGCCGACCCGGCGCGGCTACCCGCCCAGCGTGTTCGCCACGCTGCCCAAGCTGATGGAGCGCGTGGGCATGAACGACAAGGGCTCGATCACCGCGATGTACACCGTGCTGGTGGAGGGCGACGACATGACCGAGCCGATCGCCGACGAGACCCGCTCCATCCTGGACGGGCACATCGTGCTGTCACGCAAGCTGGCGGCTGCCAACCACTATCCCGCCGTGGACGTGCTGGCCTCGGCCAGCCGGGTGATGAACAACGTGGTGACGGGGGAACACCGCGACGCCGCGGGCCGGCTGCGCGAGCTGATGGCCAAGTATGCGGAGGTGGACCTGCTGGTGAAGATCGGCGAGTACAAGCGCGGCGGGGACCTCGTGACCGACGAGGCGATCGACAAGCAGGACCTGATCCGCGACTTCCTGCGGCAGCGGACGGACGAGTTCACCGGCTTCGACGAGACGGTCGACCAGCTTCGGGACATCGTGGAGCACTGACCGCCATGACGATCTTCAAGGAACTGCTGGCAATCAAGCGCTTCCGCGAGGAGAAGGCGGAACTGGCCATGCGCAAGCAGCGCATGGCGCTGCTTGCCGCGACCGAGGCCCGCGACGGTGCGCGCCAGCGGCTGGACGACTACCGGGCGTACGCACTGCGGCAGGAGCAGGAGATGTACGCCGACCTGTGCCGGCGGCTGGTGAACCTGCGGGATATCGAGCACGTGCAGGGCAGCGTCATCGTGCTGCGGGGACAGGAGCGCGAGCACGAAGGCAGCCTCGACCAGGCCGAGACCTTCCGCGATTCCCAGGAGCAGCTGCTGGCGGACCGCAAGGCGGACCACCAGCAGGCCAGCCGTATGAAGGAGAAGTTCGTGCAGCTCGCGCAGGTCCACGCCGAGCAGGCGCTGCGGGAAGTGGAACGCAAGGAAGACCTCGACCTCGAGGAGGCCGCCGAGACACGGCGCGACCGCGAGGACTGGGAGAACCCGGAGGCGACATCGCCATGAACCAGAATACGCCCCCCATCAACCGATTGATCGAGCAGGGCCTGGCCCTGTCGCTGCTGGGCCAGGGTGGCTCCAACCCCTTCGGCAGGGACCTGGTCCGCCTGTTGGCGTCGGATCCGCAACTGCGCGAGCAGCTGCGCCAGGCCATGCAGGACGATCCCGAGGCGGTGGCCCGCTTCGAGCGCGCCCTGGCGGGCAAGCCGCAAGCGGCCCGGGAGGCCGTGCACCAGGCCGCTGATACCCCCCAGGCGCCCGAGGCATCACGCACGCCGCACGCCGCCCACCGCGAGGTGCCGCGCGAGCTGCCGTCCCCGCTGTCCCTGTTCGGGGCGCCGCAGGCCGCCCCGGTCGTTCCCGTGGTGCATGCAGCCGAGGCGCAGGAGGCGCTGTCCAGCCGGCTGCGCGAAGTGGTGGCGCAGCTGATGGTGAGCGACGGCCGCTACGGCGGCCGGCAGGTACGGATGGACCTGCAGGAGGAGATGCTGCCGGGCGTGACGGTGGTGATCGAGGAGCGCGACGGGCGGCTGCAGGTGGACTTCCTGTGCCGCGAAGAGCCGTCACGCCTGCGCCTGGTGGCGGCCGCGCCCGATCAGGCGCCGCAGATGGCGCAGTACCTGCAGCGCGATGTGCTGCTGCGGGTGCAGAAGGACGACGAGCAGGACCCGCGCCTGTTCGAGGTGGCGGCCCAGGCCTGAGGACCCGCGACGATGACCGCTTCTCCCGGATCCCCCCGCACCCTGCAGCTGCCGGCGATGACCCGCAGCGAGGCGCAGGCCCGCACGGCGCTGGCCCAGCGCGTGCGAGGCTGCCCGGTGCAGTGGGGTGGGGCCGCCTGGTCCCTCACGCTGGTGCCTTCGGCCGATGCCGGGCCCTTGCAGGCCCAGGCGGGCCAGTGGCGCCTGCAGGCGTCCTGGGGCGGGGCGCCCTTCGAGTTCCTGTTGCCGATGACGGCTGTCCAGCCCTTGCTGGTGGCGCGCTTTCCGCAGCTGGACCTGCCGAGCCTGCCCTTGCCGTTCACGGCCTCGGTGCTGGAACTGGCGTGTGCCGACCTGGTGGAGGCCATGGGGCGGCTGCAGCGCGGGCCGGCCGAGTTCCAGGCCCTGTCGGCCGGCCCGGTGGAGGGGGAGGTGGGCCCCCATGTGTTCGACCTCGAGGCCCGCAGCGGCGAGCAGGTGCTGCGGGCCCGGCTGTCCACCGACACCCTGGGAATGATGCTGATGGCCGGCCTGGCGCTGGAGCAGCCGGTCGCAGCCAACGACATGCCGGGCGATGCGCTACCGGTGCGCCTGCGTGCCGAGCTCGGGTTCACCTGGCTGGGTGTGGACGCGCTGCGCCGGCTGGCGCCCGGCGATGTGGTCCTCATCGAGCACGCGCAGCTGACGCCGCAGGGCGAGCTGTGGTTCGGGGCGGGCCGCTGGGGCGTGCGCGCGCAGTACGAGGACGGGCGCCTGGTGGTGCGCGAGCCATTCACACCGGAGGGGATCACCATGGTTGATGAAGACACGGGGGAGCAGACGGGCGCCTACAGCGCCCTGGACCGCCTGCTGATGCGGGTGGCCTTCGATGTGGGCGAGCGGACGATGACGCTGGGCGAGCTGCAGGCCCTGCATGAAGGCCAGGTGATCGAACTGGGGCAGCCGCTGTCCACGGCGGTGAGCATCCGCGTCAACGGCTCGCTGGTGGGGACCGGGGAGCTGGTGGAGGTGGATGGCCGGATGGGGGTGAGCGTGACCTCGATCTTCGGGCGCAACGAGACCTTCGAGGTGCTGGGCGCGTTGGACGGGATCGCGTCGATGGGCGGTTTGCCGCCGGGACCCCAGGACGAGGGGTTCGATGGCATCGAGGAGGACCTGGACGAGGCCGCGGGCGACGCCGGCGGCGGGCTGGCGCCAGACGCCGGTCACGAAGGCCGCGGCGACGGATCCCTATGACCAACTTCGACCCCATTGCCCTCGCGATCGTCCTGGCGCTGCTGGCGCTGCTGCCCACCCTGGTGGTGGTGACGACCTCGTTCCTGAAGATCTCGGTGGTGATGATGCTGGTGCGCAACGCCCTGGGCGTGCAGCAGGTGCCCCCCAACATCGCGCTGTACGGGCTGGCGCTGATCCTGTCGGCCTACGTGATGGCGCCGGTGGGAATGCGCATCCACGAGGCGGTGACCGAGCAGCCCGCCGCGATGCGCAGCATCGACGGGATCATCGCCGGCGTGCGCAAGGGCGGGGAGCCGATGCGCGGATTCCTGGAGCGCAACTCCAGCGCCGAGCAGCGCGAGTTCTTCCTGCGAACGGCCAAGAAGATGTGGGGTCCGGAGATGGCGGCCGACGTGAAGTCGAACGACTTCCTGATCCTGATGCCCGCCTTCCTGGTGACGGAGCTGACCTCCGCCTTCCAGATCGGGTTCCTGCTGTACCTGCCGTTCGTGGTGATCGACCTGATCGTCTCGAACATCCTGCTGGCCATGGGCATGATGATGGTGTCCCCGGTCACGATTTCCCTGCCGCTCAAGCTGTTCCTGTTCGTCGCCGTCGACGGCTGGACCCGCATGATCCACGGCCTCGTCCTGACCTACGCGTGAGGTGACCATGAATTCCGCTGAACTGGTTGGCTACCTCACCAAGGCGATGTACCTGACGCTGTGGCTGTCGCTGCCGCCGATCATCGTGGCCTCGGTGGTGGGCACGCTGTTCTCGCTGTTCCAGGCACTGACGCAGATCCAGGAACAGACGCTGTCGTTCGCGATCAAGCTGATCGCCGTGATGGTGACGCTGGCGCTGACGGCGCGCTGGGTGGGTGGGGAGCTGTACAACTACACGCTCTCCATCTTCGAGATGTTCCCGACGCTGGGGCGCTGAGGGTACGGACACCACCATGGACAAGGCCGCCCTGTTCCTCGACACCAAGGCGTTCCTGCTGGCGCTGGCCTATTCGCAGCCGCGCATCCTCGCGATGTTCGTGCCCATTCCCCTGTTCAACCGCCAGTTGCTGCCGGGGATGCTGCGGCTGGCGATCGGCGCCGGCCTGGGGGTGATGGTGGCGCCCACGCTGATGCCCGCCGTGGCCGCCGCCGAACTGAGCTCCGTGCAGGTGCTGATGCTGGTGACCAAGGAGGCCTTCGTCGGTTTCATGATCGGCTTCCTGGTGGCGATCCCCTTCTGGGCCTTCGAGGCCGTGGGCTTCCTGATCGACAACCAGCGGGGCGCCAGCATCGCCGCCTCGCTGAACCCGCTGACCGGCAACGACAGCTCGCCCCTGGGCATCCTGTTCAACCAGGCGTTCAACGTGTTCTTCTTCATCAGCGGCGGCTTCCTGCTGATGCTGGAGCTGCTCTATGGCAGCTTTCTGCTGTGGGACGTGTTTGCCTGGAGCCCGAGCTTCAAGGCCGAGGCCATGCCCCTGATGATCGACCAGCTGATGAGCCTGGTGCGGGTGGCGCTGCTGCTGGCATCGCCGGTGATCGTGGCCATGTTCCTGGCCGAACTGGGGCTGGCCCTCATGAGCCGCTTCGTGCCGCAGTTGCAGGTGTTCTTCCTGGCGATGCCGATCAAGAGCGGCCTGGCCTTCCTGGTGCTGATGGTCTACATGGCCACGCTGTTCGACTATGCGCTGGACCATGTGCGCAAGGTGGGTGAGGTGCTGCCCATGCTCGATTCCCAGTGGCGCGCACCGGCCGGGGGCACGCGATGAGCGAAGAAAAGACCGAACAGCCCACAGAGAAGAAGAAGCGCAAGGCCCGCGAGGACGGGCAGGTCGCGCACAGCAAGGACTTCACGCAGACGGTCCTGGTGCTGGCGCTGTTCGGGTACATGCTGGCGGACTCCGAGGCGATCGTGCGCAGCCTGGGGCAGATGATCCTGATGCCCGTGGGCCTGATGCGCCTGCCGATCGAGGAGGCCATCGACGTGGCGATCCGGCAGCTGTTTCGCGAGGGCGTGATGCTGCTGCTGCCGTTCCTGCTGATCGTGATCCTGCTGGGCCTGTTCGTGGAGATGCTGCAGACGGGAATGCTGTTCGCGATCAAGTCGCTCAAGCCCTCGGGCAAGAAGCTGAACGTGGCGAACAACGTCAAGAACATCTTCGGCAAGAAGAACCTGGTCGAGTTCCTCAAGTCCAACATCAAGATCGCCGTGCTGTCGGCGGTGGTGTATTCGATCCTGAGCAGCGACCTGGGAACCATCCTGACCCTGCCCCAGGCCGGCGTGGTGGGTGTGGGCGTGGCCGTGGGCATGCTGCTCAAGGGACTGATGGTGCAGGTGGCCGTGGCCTACGCGATCATCGCGGCCTTCGACTTCGTCTGGCAGCGCAAGCACCACACCAAGGAGCTGATGATGTCCAAGGACGAAGTCAAGAAGGAGTTCAAGGAGGCCGAGGGCGATCCCCACATCAAGCACCAGCGCAAGCACATCCACCAGGAGATGCTGCAGGAGGGCGCGGTGACCAAGGCCCGCGAGGCTTCGGTGGTGGTGACGAACCCGACGCACCTGGCGATTGCAATCCGCTACGAGAAAGATGTGACGCCCCTGCCGGTGGTGCTGGCCAAGGGCGAGGGCGCTGTGGCCCAGCGTATGGTGGACGCGGCCCGCGAGGCGGGCGTGCCGGTGCTGCAGAACATTCCCCTGGCCTGGGCGCTGATGGAGACGGCCCAGATCGACCAGTTCATCCCGGGCGAGCTGATCGAGCCGGTGGCGCAGGTGCTGCGCATGGTCAAGGAAATGAGGGACGGGCCGGACCCGCAGGAGGACGCATCATGATGACCACCAGGACGACGCCCACGGGCCGGGACAGGGCGCATGCCGCCGTGCGGGCCTATGCCTTGCGGCACCGGCTGGACCCCTCGGCGTTCCGCAGCGACGGGCGGGTGATGCTGGATATCGACGGCAAGCTGCGGGTGATGGTTCAGCCCGCGGCCGACAACCGGATCGCGCTGACGACGCGCCTGCTGAACCTGGACACGCTCTCGCGTGAGGCGCGTGACCCGGTGCTGCTGCGGCTGGCGACACTGGCGACCGGGACGCTGCGCGAGCACGCGCCAGGCCTGTGCATCGACGAGGAGGAGCAGGCCCTGCTGCTGCAGGCGCAGTTGCCCGCCACCACGGATGCCGACCAGCTGGAGATGCAGCTGGCGCAGTTCGTCAACGTATGGGCGTTTTGGCGCCATGCCTGTGCCCAGGAAGCCGGGCGAGTCGTGCAGTAAGGCCGGAGGTCATGATGTTGTCCAGGTTGTTCCATCGGGTCCTTGCCTCGTTGCGCAAGGCGGTCCTGGCCGTGATGGCCGCCTGCATGCCGGTCTTCGCCGGCCTGCCGCCGTGGCCGGACGCCCCCTACAGCTACTTCGCGGACAACACGCCGCTTGAGCGGGTGCTGGGCGATTTCGCCGCCGGCTTCAGCCTCACGCTCGCGATGCAGCCCGGGCTGGGCGGGACGGTCAATGGCCGCTTCACCACGCCCAATCCCACGGATTTCATCGGCCGGCTGGGCGGCGTCTACGGCTTCAGCTGGTTCACCCATGCGGGAACGCTGCATGTGGGCAAGGCCAGCGACATCGTGACGCGCAGCATTCCCCTGCCTGCCAGCAGCATTGCGCAGATGCGCCACGCGCTGACGGACCTGGGGGTGCTGGAGCCCCGCTTCGGCTGGGGCGAGCTGGCTGACCAGGGCATCGTGCTGGTGTCGGGGCCCCCCAGCTACGTGAACCTGGTGGAAGCCACCGTGCGACAGCTGCCGGCAGGCGCGTCGGCCCAGCAGGTGATGGTGTTCCGCCTGCGCCATGCCTCGGCCGAGGACCGGACCATCCAGTACCGGGACCGCACCCTGGTCCAGCCGGGCCTGGCGACGGTGTTGCGCGAGCTGATTTCCGGGCGTACCTCGCCGACGAGTGCGGTGGCGGCACCGTCGCCCGAGTCGTCGAGCCTGGGGCAACTGGCCCCGCGTGGGCTGGGCGCCCCGCTGGGTAGCGGGTCCGAGGGGAGTGGCGCTGCCGGTGGCAGCAGCGGGCAGGCTGGCCCCACATCGCCGCGACCGGGCGGCAGTTCGTCGTCCGCCAGCCGAGGCATGCAGGACAGCCGGGCGCGGCAGGCGGCCTCGATCCAGTCCGATCCCCGCCTGAACGCGCTGATCATCCAGGACGTGCCGGAGCGCATGCCGATGTACCAGCAGCTGATCGCGCAACTGGACGTGCCCACGGCACTGATCGAGATCGAGGCGATGATCATCGACATCAACAGCGACAAGGCCAAGGAGCTGGGCATCAACTGGTCGGCCCGGGTCGGCAACATGGCCGTCGGGTTCGGGCAGGTGTCCAGCAACCCGGGGGCCGGCACCCTGTCCGTGGTCAACGGGCGCGGGAACATCAACTCCAGCACGCTGGCGGTCGATGCCGGCAATTACCTGATCAGCCAGATCCGCATCCTGGAGACCGACGGCAATGCACGCATCCAGAGCCGGCCGTCGGTGCTGACGACGGACAACACCGGCGCGCTGCTGGACATGTCCGAGACCTTCTACATCCGCGTGCAGGGCGAGCGCGTGGCCAACGTGTCGCCGGTGACGGCTGGCACGACGCTGAAGGTGACGCCGCGCCTGATCGAGGGCGCGGACCCGAGCATCCAGCTGACGATCGACATCGAGGATGGGCAGATCCAGGACCGGCAGGTGGATTCGCTGCCCACGGTGCGGCGTAGCACGGTGAGCACGCAGGCCATCGTGCGGCAGGATGAGACCCTGCTGATTGCGGGCCATGCGACCGACCAGAACATCGACACGAACCAGCGCGTGCCGGTGCTGGGGGAGATCCCGGTCGTGGGCGTGCTCTTCTCCAACAAGCAGAAGGTGATGCAAAAGCGCGAGCGCCTGTTCATGATCAAGCCCAAGCTCGTGAGCATGCCGGGCCATGAGCTGTCGCAGGCGCCCCTGCCCGCACCGATCGCGGCTGTGCCCACCGCGACGGTGGCGGCCGCGCCGCGGGCGAGCGTTCCCGCCGCTGCGCCGCAGGTACAGGCGCCGGTTGCGGCGATGGCAGCGCCTGCCCCTGTGGCGGGCCCGCCGGTGCAAGGTGCCGTCTCGGCCCCCTTCGCGCCGCCGCCCGTGGTGCCCGTCCCCTCGCTGGGCGGCCTGAAGAAGCCGAGCTGGTGAGGCGAGAGGCCTCAACGGCGACGGGCCCGAAGGCCCGTCGATTTCCGGGAGCGGGGGTGGCTGGGGTCGGGTCAGAACCCGAGTTCGACGTTCTGGCCCGCCAGCCGCTTGCGCAGGGCGCTGCGGGCACGGGACACCCGGCTGCGCACCGTGCCGACCGGGATGGACAGCATGACGGCGGCGTCCTCGTAGCTCAGTTCCTCGTAAGCGACGAGCAGCAGCACGTCGCGCATTTCCCGGGGGAGTTCGTCCAGCGCCTTCTGCAGGGCGCGCACGGTCTGGGTGTGGGCCAATTGCTCGGACGGGTCCGGCCGCTCGGAGGAAGTGTGTGCCAGTGACTCCTCGTCCTCGAACTGGTAACGGCGGTGGGGCGAGCGCGACAGGTAATTGCGCACCAGGTTCATGGCGATGCCGTAGAGCCAGGTGGACAGTTCGGAGTCGCCCTTGAAGGTGGCGAAGCTGTTGGCCGCCTCCACGAAGGCCTGCTGGGTGAGGTCCTCCGCGTCCGTGCCCCAGCCGATGTGCTTGACGATGAAGCGGTACAGCCGTTGCTGGTGGTCGTGGACGAGCCGCTGGAAGATGGCCTCGTCCGAAGGGGCCAGGAGATTCGCGTCCGGGTCCTCGGCGGCGACGGTGGCGAGGAGGGGGCGACGCGTCTGGACGGGTGTGGGTTGAGGGGTCACTGCAACTCCAAGGCACTACAGGAAGGCTGCTCAGGTGACTCAGAGTAGTTAATTCGATTGAAAAAGTAAACCGTTTTTTTTCAGTTTTCGGACGACGGTCGCGCGAGGTGTAGTCCTACGAACGAAAAACAAGGGTAAACCCTTGGCTGGGGCGAGAGGGAGGGGCAGGCGGGCCAGGAGTCTGGGCCCGCAGGGAGGCGGCGAGCCGGCAGGCTCAGGCCAGGGGGCCGAAGGAGCCGCCGTTGCGGCGGCCGAACCATTGGTCGGCCTGGTCGCGGCCGGCCAACAGGGCCGCGCCGGTTTCGGCGATCTCGGCGGCGCGCGTGACGGCGTGGGCCGACAGCGGCTGGCCCGGCGCAGGGGCCAGGCCCAGGTCCTTGGCGATGGAGGCGGCGAAGGCTTGGGAGTAGGCTGCGCCGAGCAGGGACAGGAAGGCGCCGGTGGCGTCGTTGCCGGAATCGACCCAGGCCACGCCCATGCTGCCGTTGGCACCGTTGAAATGGCCAGTGGCCTTCACGCGGAATTGCCCGCCGTCGAGGACGATGGAGCCGCCGGGATTCTGCGCCGCCAACTGGACCACGCTCTGCAGCGACAGCGGCTCGCGAGGGCCGGGTGCGCGGGAATCGATGTGGGTCGACATAGGAATGAGAGGTTCCGTAGCGGCGCCACGATGGCGCGACTTTGCCCTTATGTGACGCCTGCCTGGCGATGGTTCCGCCACGGCCGGTGACGAATGGCACGAAACCTGGTTCGCGCCGTGGTGCCCGAGGCCGGAATCGAACCGGCACGCCTTGCGGCGGGGGATTTTGAGTCCCCTGCGTCTACCAATTTCACCACTCGGGCACTGACTCGAAGAGCGGAGGAAAATTATGGCACAGTGAACACCATGAAGTACCCCACGATCGAAGACGCCATCGGGAATACGCCCTTGGTGGCGTTGCAGCGCATCGGCGCAGGCGAAAACCAGAAACGGGGCAACGTGGTCCTGGGCAAGCTCGAAGGCAACAACCCGGCCGGCTCGGTGAAGGACCGGCCCGCCCTGTCCATGATCCGCCGCGCCGAGGAGCGTGGCGACATCCAGCCCGGCGATACGCTGATCGAGGCGACCTCGGGCAATACCGGCATCGCGCTGGCGATGGCCGCCGCCATCAAGGGCTACCGCATGGTGCTGATCATGCCGGAGGACCTGTCCATCGAGCGCGCCCAGACCATGAAGGCCTTTGGCGCCGAGCTGGTGCTGACCCCCAAGAGCGGCGGCATGGAGTACGCCCGCGACCTGGCCGAGAACATGCAGCGCGAGGGCAAGGGCCGCGTGCTGGACCAGTTCGCGAACGCCGACAACCCCCGCATCCATTACGAGACGACCGGGCCGGAGCTGTGGGCGCAGACCGGCGGGCGCATCACCCACTTCGTCAGCGCCATGGGCACGACCGGCACCATTACCGGCGTGTCCCGCTTCCTGAAGGAAAAGAACCCTGCCATCCGCATCATCGGGGCCCAGCCCAGCGAGGGCTCGCGCATTCCCGGCATCCGCAAATGGCCGCAGGAGTACCTGCCCCGCATCTACGACGCCAGCACCATCGACGAGCTGGTGTACGTGAGCCAGGATGACGCCGAGGAGATGTGCCGGCGCCTGGCGCGCGAGGAAGGCATCTTCGCCGGTATCTCGGCGGCCGGCGCGTGCTGGGTGGCCCAGCAGGTCGCGGCCACGGTGGAGAACGCGACCATCGCCTTCGTGGTGTGCGACCGCGGCGACCGCTACCTTTCGACAGGCGTATTCCCTGCCTGAGGCAGGGCTCTAGAATCGGCCGAGCACCAGGATCTCACCATGGACATCGCCAAGGAAATCGATACCCGCGGACTGAATTGCCCGCTGCCCATCCTCAAAGCCAAGAAGGCGCTGACGGAGCTCCAGGCCGGCCAGCTGCTGAAGGTGGTGGCCACCGATGCCGGCTCGATGCGCGACTTCCAGGCCTTTGCCCGCCAGACGGGCAATGAGCTGGTGGAGCAACGCACCGTGGGTGAGGAATTCATCCACGTGCTGCGCCGGCGCTGAGCCGGCCGCTCCCCCCGACAGGCTGACGTGTCAGCGGGGGACAGCAGGGGTCAGCAGACCAGGCCCTGCAGGTAGGCGCGGAACTCCGGCCCGACCTCCGGGTGGCGCAGCCCGAGCTCGACCGACGCTTCGAGGAAACCCTGCTTGCTGCCGCAGTCGTAACGCTTGCCCTCGTACTGGTAGGCATGGACACCCTCTGAGCCGAGCAGGGCGGCGATGCCGTCGGTCAGCTGGATCTCGCCGCCCGCGCCCTTGGGCTGCTGGCGGATCTGGTCGAAGACGGCCGGGGTGAGCAGGTAGCGGCCCGCGACGCCCATGCGCGACGGCGCGGCCTCGGGCTGGGGCTTTTCCACCATCTGGCGCACGCGCATCAGGCGCTCGCCCGCGCTGTCGCCCGCCACGATGCCGTAGCGGCGCACATGGTCCTGCGGCACTTCCTGGACCGCCAGGACCGAGGTGCCGACACGGCGGTAGACCTCCACCATCTGGCTCAGGACGCCCGGGCCGCCGTCGGCGCCGATCATGAGGTCGTCCGCCAGGAGCACGGCGAAGGGCTCGTTGCCGACCAGGGGCTGGGCGCACAGGACGGCATGGCCCAGGCCCAGCATGCGCGACTGGCGCACGTAGGAGCAGTCCATGTCCTCGGGCTTGATGGAGCGCACCAGCTCCAGCAGCTGCTGCTTGCCGGCGGCTTCCAGCTCGGTTTCCAGTTCGTAGGCGGTGTCGAAGTGGTCCTCGATGGCGCGCTTGTTGCGGCCCGTGACGAAGACCATATGGCGGATGCCGGCCTCATAGGCCTCTTCGACGGCGTACTGGATCAGGGGCTTGTCGACGATGGGGAGCATTTCCTTGGGCTGGGCCTTGGTCGCGGGCAGGAAACGCGTGCCCAGGCCCGCGACGGGGAAAACGGCCTTCTGGATGGTGGTGGCGTTCGTCATCGACTGTGCAAGGATTTGATTCCAAAGTTCTCCATTGTGTCCCGCCGCAGCCTGCTGGCGCGTCGTCGTGACACGCGAGCAGTTGTCGGACAAGGGCCCCTCAGGTTGGACATCTTACTGATCGGACCCCTCACGCACTGGTCAGGCGCCCAGGCGCTTGAGTTGCTCGCGCACGCGCTCGAGCGTGGCGCCGAACTGCGCGATGCGGGCGCGTTCCTGCTCGATGACGGCCGGCGGGGCCTTGGCGACGAAGGCCTCGTTGGCCAGCTTACCGTTGGCCTTGGCCAGCTCACCCTCCAGGCGGGCCGCTTCCTTTGACAGGCGGGCCTTCTCGGCGGCGACGTCGATCTCCATGAACAGGCACAGGCGGGCATCGCCTGCCACGGCCACGGGCGCGGCCTGGGCGGCGGCGGACCAGGCGGCCTCGTCGTCGAAGACCTTGACTTCACTGAGCTTGGCCAGGGCCTGCAGCACGGGGGCGGCCTCGCGCAGGAAGGCCGCGTCACCCACGGCCAGCAGGGGCAGGCGGGTGGAGGGGGAGACGTTCATCTCGCCGCGCAGGTTGCGGCAGGCATCGACGACCTGCTTGAGGCGCGACATCCAGGCGATGGCGCCGTCGTCGATGAACTCCGGCTGCGACTGCGGGTAGGGCGCGACCGCGACCGACTCGCCGCCCTTGCCGGCGATGGGGGCCACGACCTGCCACAGCGATTCGGTGATGAAGGGGATGACCGGGTGCGCCAGGCGCAGGATGGCCTCCAGCACGCGGATCAGGGTGCGGCGGGTGCCGCGCTTTTGTGCGTCGTCGCCGGTCTGGATCTGGACCTTGGCGATTTCCAGGTACCAGTCGCAGTACTCGTCCCAGACGAACTGGTAGATGGCGTTGGCGACGTTGTCCAGGCGGTACTCGGCGAAGCCCTTGTCGACTTCGGCTTCCACCTGCTGCAGCAGCGAGACGATCCAGCGGTCGGCGGCGGTGCGGGTGGCGCCGTCCTCCGAGACGTCATGGCCTTCGCAGTTCATCAGCACGAAGCGGGTGGCGTTCCAGAGCTTGTTGCAGAAGTTGCGGTAGCCCTCGCAGCGCTTGGAGTCGAAGTTGATGCTGCGGCCCAGCGACGCCAGCGAGGCGAAGGTGAAGCGCAGGGCGTCGGCGCCGTAGGCGGGGATGCCCTCGGGGAACTCCTTTTCCGTCTGCTTGCGAACCTGCGGCGCGGTCTCGGGCTTGCGCAGGCCGGTGGTGCGCTTGTCCAGCAGGGGGGGCAGGGCGATGCCGTCGATCAGGTCCACCGGGTCGAGCACGTTGCCCTCGGACTTGGACATCTTCTTGCCCTGGGCGTCACGCACCAGGCCGTGGATGTAGACGTGCCGGAACGGGACCTTGCCAGTGAAGTGGGTGGTCATCATGATCATCCGGGCGACCCAGAAGAAGATGATGTCGTAGCCCGTGACCAGGACCGTGGAGGGCAGGTACAGGTCCATGTCCTCGGTCTGCTCGGGCCAGCCCAGGGTGGAGAAGGGCACGAGGGCAGAGGAGTACCAGGTGTCCAGCACGTCCTCGTCGCGGCGCAGGGTCTTGCCCGGGGCCTGGGCCTGGGCTTCTTCCTCGTTGCGGGCCACATAGACCCTGCCGTCCTCGTCGTACCAGGCGGGGATCTGGTGGCCCCACCACAGCTGGCGGGAGATGCACCAGTCCTGGATGTTGTTCATCCACTGGTTGTAGGTGTTGACCCAGTTCTCGGGGACGAAGCTGACCTGGCCGGACTGCACGGCGTCGATGGCCTTCTGGGCGATGGACTTGCCGGTGGGGTCCTGCGGCGAGACCTTGCTCATGGCGACGAACCACTGGTCCGTCAGCATGGGCTCGACGACCTGGCCGGTGCGCGCGCAACGCGGGACCATGAGCTTGTGCTTCTTGGTCTCCACCAGCAGGCCCAGGGCCTCCAGGTCGGCGACGACCTGCTTGCGGGCGACGAAGCGGTCCAGGCCCTGGTACTTGGCGGGGCCGTTCTCGTTGACCTTGGCGTCCAGCGTGAGCACGCTGATCATGGGCAGGCCGTGGCGCTGGCCGACGGCGTAGTCGTTGGCGTCGTGCGCGGGCGTGACCTTGACGACGCCGGTTCCGAATTCACGGTCCACGTACTCGTCGGCGATGACGGGGATGGTGCGCTCGCACAGGGGCAGGGTGACCTGCTGGCCGATCAGGTGCTTGTAGCGCTCGTCCTCGGGGTGGACCATGACGGCGACGTCACCCAGCATGGTCTCGGGGCGGGTGGTGGCGACCGTCAACTGGCCCTGGCCGTTGGCCAGGGGGTAGCTGATGTGCCAGAGGAAGCCGTCTTCCTCCTCGCTCTCGACTTCCAGGTCGGAGACGGCGGTCTTGAGTTCCGGGTCCCAGTTGACCAGGCGCTTGCCGCGGTAGATCAGGCCCTGCTCGTAGAGCTTGACGAAGGTGTCGGTGACGACGCGCGAGAGCTTGTCGTCCATGGTGAAGTACTCGCGCGTCCAGTCCACCGTGTCGCCCATGCGGCGCATCTGGGTGGTGATGGTGTTGCCCGACTGCTCCTTCCATTCCCAGACCTTGGACACGAAGTTCTTTCGGCCCAGGTCGTGGCGGCTGACGCCCTGCTGCTGCAGCTGGCGCTCCACCACGATCTGCGTGGCGATGCCGGCGTGGTCGGTGCCGGGGATCCAGGCCGTGTTGAAGCCCTTCATGCGGTGGTACCGCGTGAGGCTGTCCATGATGGTCTGGTTGAACGCATGGCCCATGTGCAGCGTGCCCGTGACGTTGGGCGGCGGCAGCTGGATGGCAAAGGACGGCTCGGCCCGGTTGGCGGCGCCGGTGCCGCGGAAGCCGGCACGGCCGTAGCCGCGCTGCTCCCACTGCGGGCCCCAGTGCGCCTCGAGGGCGGCGGGCTCGAAGGATTTGGACAGGCTGGAAAGCCCGGGTTGCTGCGGGGTGTCGCTCATGGTTCGAGGGGAGGAAAACAAAAACGGCATCCGGGGATGCCGTCGGGAATCTGGCGTTGGCCTTGATTTTATTCGGGCCGCCACGGGGAGCGCCCGCAGCCAGCCGCGCAAGGCGCGGGACGCCGGGATGCTGGCTCGATAAACCGACGATATTAGGGCTATCCCGTAGATAGAGGAAATCAATTTTGAAAATTGATGGGGCCAATTGGACGACCCCCGCTGGGCTTGCCTAACCTGCAGTGTCCCTGGTCTGGGGATCCGGAGCGGGGCGTCGTTTCCTTCACTCAACCACAGGAGATGTTCCATGGCAGCACTGAAAGGCTCGAAGACGGAAGAAAACCTGAAGGCCGCCTTCGCGGGCGAGTCCCAGGCGAACCGCCGCTACCTCTACTTCGCAAACAAGGCCGACGTGGAAGGCCAGAACGATGTCGCGGCGCTGTTCCGCTCGACCGCCGAGGGTGAGACCGGCCACGCGCACGGCCACCTGGAGTGGCTGGAGCAGTGCGGCGACCCCGCCACCGGCCTGCCCATGGGCTCGACCCGGCAGAACCTGATGTCCGCGGTGGCCGGCGAGACCCACGAGTACACCGACATGTACCCGGGCATGGCCAAGACCGCCCGCGACGAGGGCTTCGACGAGATCGCCGACTGGTTCGAGACGCTGGCCAAGGCCGAGCGCTCCCACGCCAACCGCTACCAGAAAGCCCTGAACGAGCTGGTCGACTGACCGGCCGCCCCTGGGTGCTGGGCATGGCCTTCGCGGGCCGTGCCCAGTGCCCAGTGGCGTCCCCCGCCCCGCTTTTCGTCCCACCTTTCCGGAGAAGACCCTCATGGCCGCACGCGAAGGAAGTCTCGAAGCCCCGACCCGGCACCCGATCGACTGGAAGAACCCCGAGTACTACAACGAGGAGGCGACCTTCAAGGAGATGGAGCGCATCTTCGACATCTGCCACGGCTGCCGGCGCTGCGTGAGCCTGTGCGGCTCGTTTCCGACCCTGTTCGACCTGGTGGACGAGGGGCCCACCGGGGAGGTGGATGGCGTCGAGAAGAAGGATTACTGGAAGGTGGTCGACCAGTGCTACCTGTGCGATCTGTGCTACCTGACCAAGTGCCCCTACGTGCCGCCGCATGAGTGGAACCTGGACTTCCCGCACACCATGCTGCGGGCCAAGGCGATCAAGTTCAGCAAGGGCGAGGTGGGGGCAGGCGAGAAGTTCCTGGCTTCCACCGACGTGCATGGCAGCTTTGCCGGAATTCCCATCGTGGTGCAGGCGGTCAACGCGGTCAATTCCACGAAGGCCGCGCGCAGCGTGATGGAGTCCACGCTGGGGGTGGACAAGAACGCGTGGCTGCCCGCCCTGGCCACCCGCAAGTTCCGGTCCTCGGCCAAGGCCAGCCCGGACTTCCCGGTGAAGGACGGCGCGAAGACGCCGGGCAAGGTCGCGATCTACGCCACCTGCTACGTGAACTACAACGAGCCCGGGATCGGCCATGACCTGCTCAAGGTGCTGGAGCACAACGAGATCCCCTACACGATCGTCGAGAAGGAAAAGTGCTGCGGCATGCCCAAGCTGGAGCTGGGCGACCTGGCGTCCGTGGATGCCAACAAGCAGGTGAACATCCCCGTACTGGCCAATTACGCCCGCGACGGCTTTGCCATCCTGTCGGCCGTGCCCTCGTGCACGCTGATGTTCAAGCAGGAGCTGCCCTTGATGTACCCGGACGATGCCGAGGTGCAGCTGGTGAAGGAGGCGATGTGGGACCCGTTCGAGTACCTGATGGCGCGAAAGCGCGACGGGCTGCTCAAGACGGCGTTCACCCAGCCCCTGGGCAAGGTGAGCTACCAGGTGCCGTGTCACGGCCGGGTGCAGAACATCGGCAAGAAGACCGAGGAAATGCTCAAGATGATCCCGGATACCCATGTGCACACCAGCGAGCGGTGCTCGGGCCATGCCGGGACCTTCGGCGTGAAGAAGGCCTACCACGAGCAGGCGATGAAGATCGGCAAGCCCCTGTTCAAGAAGATGGCCGAGCACCCGCAGGGGGGGGCGCCCGATGTGATCACCTCGGACTGCCCGCTGGGCGGCCACCACATCGCGCAGGGCTTCGAGCGCAACGGCCTGGGATCGCCCGAGATGCAGCACCCGCTGACGCTGGTGCGCCGGGCCTATGGCCTGGAGTGAGTTTTTGGCGACTGCAAGCAAGGAGGACCCGATGCAACTGACAGGCAACGTGACGGCCGACAGCCTGATGACGCTGGAGGCGTACAGCAAGTGGCGCAAGGCGCACAAGGGCGAGCTGCTCGCCCACCGCCGGCTGCGCACCGTGCACCTGGGTGAACACATCACCCTGCAGTTCGAGAGCGAGATGACGATCCGCTACCAGGTGCAGGAGATGCTGCGCATCGAGAAGATCTTCGAGGAGGACGGGATCGCCCACGAAGTGGAGGCCTACGCGCCGCTGGTGCCCTCTGGCACGAACTGGAAGGCGACCATGCTGATCGAGTACCCGGACGTGAACGAGCGCCGCCGCGAACTGGCCCGGCTCATCGGGGTGGAGGACCGGATGTTCGTGGAGGTGGAGGGACACCCCCGCATCTACGCGATCGCCGACGAAGACCTGGACCGCGAGAACGAGGAGAAGACCTCGGCGGTGCACTTCGTGCGTTTCGAGTTCCCGCTCCCGACGGCGGCCGCGGTGAAGGCTGGCGCCAGCGTGAAGCTGGGCTGCGACCACCGCAATTACCCGGCGCACGTGGCGATCCCGCCCGAGACGCTGGCCTCGCTGGCGGGTGACCTGCGCTGAACCCGGGCCCTTCCGGCGGCCGGGCAGTCAGTCGGGGTCGAACAGGTCGACCCGGTCGGTGATGAGGCCGTCGATGCCCATGTCCAGCAACCGCTGGGCCTGGGCGGCTTCGTTGACGGTGTAGGCCAGGCAGCGCATGCCGGCGTGGTGGACCTCGGTGACCCCGGCCGGCGTCCACAGGTTGTGCCGGCAGACCACGGCCACGCAGTCCAGGCGCCGGGCATCGTGCATCCAGCCGCTGCGAAGCTGGTCCAGGAGAAGGCCGCGGGGCAGGGCAGGCGCGCCTGCCAGGGCGCCTTCCAGGGCGTCCGTGCTGAAGGAGGTGAGCAGTGGCGGGGTGCCGTCCCCCTCCCAGAGCACCCGGGCTTCCCGGGCGACGGCTTCCCCGGTGTGCCGCTCCTGCCCCGGCGAAGGCTTGATCTCGATGTTCAGGAGCGCGTCGCTGGCCTGGCACCAGCGGGCCACCGCAGACAGGGTGGGCAGGGGCTCGCCCGCATGGGCCGGGGAATGCCAGCTGCCCGCATCCAGCGCCGCCAGCGCCTGCCAGGGGCGCTCGCCCGCCGGGCCGTGGCCGTTGGTGGTCCGGTCCAGGGTGGCGTCATGCAGCAGGAAAGCGACGCCGTCGGCGGACAGCTTCACGTCGCACTCGAACATGCGGTAGCCATGTGCTGCCCCGGCGTGGAAGGCGGCCAGGGTGTTCTCGGGCGCGAGCTTGCCGGCGCCGCGGTGGGCGATCCAGCGGGGGTAGGGCCAGGCGGTCATGGGAAATGCGGTCCAGGCAGCCATTGTTGTGCCTGGGGCCTGCGCCCGCAAGGGACTTGGGGCCGACGCCTGCCGGGAATCTCCCCCTTTGGTAACATCCCCCCTCAGCCGGGCTTTCGCATTCTTTCGGCTGAACTGCCCGTTTGCGATGAACGCCCCCACCACGCTCAACCACCTCCTGGCCGCCACGGACGAACAGGCGCCGCGCCTGCGCGAAATTCCGTACAACTACACCTCGTTCTCGGACCGAGAGATCGTGATCCGCCTGCTGGGCGAACGCGCCTGGGCGGTGTTGTCCCAGCTGCGGCAGGAACGCCACACCGGCCGTTCGGCCCGCATGCTCTACGAGGTGCTGGGCGACATCTGGGTGGTGCAGCGAAACCCCTACCTGCAGGACGACCTGCTGGACAACCCTGGCCGCCGCCGCCTGCTGGTGGAGGCCCTGAACCATCGCCTGGGCGAGGTGGAAAAGCGCCGCACCCCGGACCGCGCCGCTGCACGCGACGCGCTGGTCGGCGAGTTGCTGGCGTCCGCCCGCCAGGCCGTGAAGGCCTTCGACGCGAGCTTCGACGCGACGGCCGACCTGCGCAAGCGCGCCCAGCGCGTGCTGGGGCGGCTGACGGCCAAGGACAACATCAAGTTCGACGGGCTGTCGCGTGTGTCCCACGTGACGGACGCGACCGACTGGCGCGTGGAATACCCCTTCGTGGTGCTGACCCCCGACACCGAGGCCGAGATGGCCGCCCTGGTGCGCGGGTGCATCGAGCTGGGCCTGACCATCATTCCCCGTGGGGGCGGCACCGGCTACACCGGCGGCGCGATCCCGCTGACCTGGAAGAGCGCGGTGATCAACACCGAGAAGCTCGAAGCCATGACCGAGGTGGAGGTGGTGGCCATTCCCGGCCATGCCCAGCCCGTGGCGACGGTGTGGACCGAGGCCGGCGTGGTGACCCAGCGCGTGGCCGATGCGGCCGAGCGCGGTGGCTTCGTCTTTGCCGTGGACCCGACCTCCGCCGAGGCCTCGTGCATCGGCGGCAACATCGCCATGAACGCCGGCGGCAAGAAGGCCGTGCTCTGGGGCACGGCCCTGGACAACCTGGTGTCCTGGCGCATGGTGACCCCCCAGGCCGAGTGGCTGGAGGTGGTGCGCCTGGACCACAACCTGGGCAAGATCCACGACGCCGAGGTGGCGACCTTCGAGCTGCGCTACTTCCCTGGCGACGCGAAGAAGATCGACTGGAGCAAGCCGTCGCGCACCGAGACGCTGGCCATCCCCGGCAAGACCTTCCGCAAGGAGGGCCTGGGCAAGGACGTGACCGACAAGTTCCTGTCGGGGCTGCCGGGCATCCAGAAGGAAGGCTGTGACGGCCTGATCACCAGCGCGCGCTGGGTGGTGCACCGCATGCCGGACCATGTCCGCACGGTGTGCCTGGAGTTCTTCGGCAATGCCAAGGACGCCGTGCCCAGCATCGTGGAGATCAAGGACTTCATGTTCGCCGAGCAAAAGCGCAGCGGCACGCTGCTGGCCGGCCTGGAGCACCTGGACGACCGCTACCTCAAGGCCGTGGGCTACGCGACCAAGAGCAAGCGCGCCGTGCTGCCCAAGATGGTCCTGATCGGCGACATCGTGGGCGACGACCCCGATGCCGTGGCCCGCGCGACATCCGAGGTGGTGCGCATGGCCAATTCGCGCAGCGGCGAAGGCTTCATCGCCATCAGCACCGAGGCCCGCAAGAAGTTCTGGCTGGACCGCAAGCGCACCGCAGCGATCAGCAAGCACACCAACGCCTTCAAGATCAACGAGGACGTGGTGATCCCGCTGCCCCGGATGGCGGAATACACCGATGGCATCGAGCGGATCAACATCGAGCTGAGCCTGCGCAACAAGCTCAAGCTGGTGGGCGAGCTGGAGGCTTTCTTCGCCCGTGGCAACCTGCCCCTGGGCAAGAGCGACGACGCGAACGAGATTCCCGCCGCCGAGCTGCTCGAGGGCCGGGTGGGCGAGGCGCTGGCGCTGCTGCAGAAGGTCCGCGCGCTGTGGCAAGGCTGGCTCGACGGCGTCGACACCCTGTTCCCGCAGCTGCAGGACCACAGCCTGCGCGCGAGCTGGAAAACCCAGATCCGCACCCCCTTGCAGCAGATCTTCGGCGGCCAGGCCTTCGCGCCGCTGCTGGCCGAGGTGAATGCGATCCACAAGCGCGTGCTCAAGGGCCGCGTGTGGGTGGCGCTGCACATGCACGCCGGCGACGGCAACGTGCACACCAACATTCCCGTCAACAGCGACGACTACGAGATGCTGCAGGCGGCGCATGAGGCGGTGGCCCGCATCATGAAGCTGGCCCGCTCGCTCAATGGCGTGATCTCGGGCGAGCACGGCATCGGGATCACCAAGCTGGAGTTCCTCACCGACGAGGAGTTGGCGCCGTTTGCCGACTACAAGCGCCGTGTGGACCCGGAAGGCCGCTTCAACAAGGGCAAGCTGCTGCGGCACGCGCAGGCGGATTCGGCCACCTCGGTGTACGCTGACCTGACCAATGCCTACACCCCCAGCTTCGGGCTGATGGGGCATGAGTCGATCATCATGCAGCAGTCGGACATCGGCGCCATCGCCGACAGCGTCAAGGACTGCCTGCGCTGCGGCAAGTGCAAGCCGGTGTGCGCCACGCACGTGCCGCGCGCGAACCTGCTGTACAGCCCCCGCAACAAGATCCTGGCGACCTCGCTGCTGGTGGAGGCCTTCCTGTACGAGGAGCAGACGCGCCGCGGCGTGTCGATCAAGCACTGGGAGGAGTTCGAGGACGTGGCCGACCACTGCACGGTGTGCCACAAGTGCGCGACGCCCTGCCCGGTGAAGATCGACTTCGGCGACGTGTCCATGAACATGCGCAACCTGCTGCGCAAGATGGGCCAGAAGTCCTTCCGCCCCGGCCAGGCCGCGGCGATGTTCATGCTCAATGCGACGAACCCCGAGACCATCAAGCTCGCCCGCACGGCGATGGTGGACGTGGGCTTCAAGGCGCAGCGCTTCGCCAGCGACCTGCTGGGCGGCTTGGGCCGCAAGCAGTCGGCCAAGCCGCCGGCGACGCACGGCACCGCCCCCATCAAGGAGCAGGTGATCCACTTCGTGAACAAGAAGCTGCCGGGTGGCCTGCCGAAGAAGACCGCCCGCGCGCTGCTGGACATCGAGGACAAGGACTACGTGCCGATCATCCGCGACCCGAAGGCGACCACGCCCGAGTCGGAGGCGGTGTTCTACTTCCCGGGCTGTGGCTCCGAGCGCCTGTTCTCGCAGGTGGGCCTGGCCACGCAGGCCATGCTGTGGCACGCCGGCGTGCAGACCGTTCTGCCGCCGGGCTACCTGTGCTGCGGCTACCCGCAGCGCGGTGCCGGCCAGTACGACAAGGCCGAGAAGATGATCGCCGACAACCGGGTGCTGTTCCACCGCGTGGCCAACACGCTGAACTACCTGGATATCAAGACGGTGGTGGTGTCCTGCGGCACCTGCTACGACCAGCTGCAGGGGTACGAGTTCGAGAAGATCTTCCCCGGCTGCCGGATCGTGGATATCCACGAGTTCCTGATGGAGAAGGGCTACAAGCTCGAGGGCAAGGACGGCTACCTGTATCACGACCCCTGCCACTCGCCGATGAAGCAGCAGGACCCGATGAAGACCGTCAAGGCCCTGGTGGGCGAGAACGTGCTCAAGTCCGAGCGCTGCTGCGGCGAGTCGGGCACGCTGGGCGTGTCGCGCCCCGACATCTCCACGCAGATCCGCTTCCGCAAGGAAGAACAGCTGCGCAAGGACGAGGCGGCGCTGCGCGCGGCCGGCGACGTGCCGGCCCAGGGCAACGTGAAGGTCCTGACCAGCTGCCCCAGCTGCCTGCAAGGCCTGTCACGCTACGGCAACGACCTGCAGAACGGCCTGCTGGAAGCCGACTACATCGTCGTCGAGATGGCCAACAAGCTGCTGGGCGCCGACTGGATGCCTCAGTACGTGCAGGCCGCCAACCAGGGCGGCATCGAGCGGGTGCTGGTGTGACGCGGGCGGCAGGCTGTCCCCTGTGCGAAGGCGAGGGCGGGCGGCTGGTGCTGCGCACGCCGCGCTTTCGCGTGATCCACGCGGCCGAGGCGGGTTTCCCGGGCTTCTACCGGCTGGTGTGGAACGACCACGTGGCCGAGTTTTCCGACCTGTCCGCAGCCGATCGCGCCGCCTGCATGGAGGCCGTGGCCGCCATCGAGCAGGCCATGCGCGAGCACCTGCGGCCCGCCAAGGTCAACCTGGCGGCGCTGGGCAACATGGTGCCGCACCTGCACTGGCACCTGGTGGCCCGCTACGAGTGGGATTCCCATTTCCCCGCCCCGGTATGGGCCGCGGCGACCCGCGCGGCGCCCGACGACCGGCTGGCGGATGTGCAGGCACGGCTGCCGGCGCTGGAGCAGGCCCTGCGGGCCTTGTTTCCGGGACAATCCGCCGGACAAGCCTGATCTTCGTTTTTCTCCTGGAGCAACCCAATCCCATGGCCGGCCTGACTGCCAGCACTCCCACCCCCGTGTCCCTCACGGTCCACGGCGCTTCGCGCGTGCTGGAGATCGCTTTTTCCGATGGCGCGAGCTTTCGCATCCCGTTTGAGCTGATGCGCGTGTACTCGCCCTCGGCCGAGGTCCAGGGTCATGGCCCGGGGCAGGAGGTGCTGCAGACCGGCAAGCGCGAGGTCACCCTCACGGGGCTGGAGCCGGTGGGCAATTACGCCGTGCAACCGGCGTTTTCCGACGGCCACGACAGCGGCATCTTCACCTGGGAGTACCTCTATTTCCTGGGCTCGCAGGAGCAACAGTTGTGGCAGGACTACGAACGAAAGTTGGCCGCAGCCGGCGTGTCGCGCGACGATCCCATGCCTGAAAAGGCCGGCAAGTCCTGCGGACACTGAGCGCGACGCTCTGTTTTTTGTAGCAGTCGGCGTGGCCGCACTGCGCGCAAACCCCACGCCCGTGCCAGGGAGAGCCTCCCGGACGGGCCAGTTTCACCTAGCATCCCATCATGAGCACCACCCATTTCGGCTTCCAGCAGGTCGACGAGCGAGACAAGGCGCGCCGCGTGCGTGGCGTGTTCGACTCCGTCGCGTCGCGCTATGACGTGATGAACGACCTGATGTCCATGGGGCTGCACCGTGCCTGGAAGGCCTTCACCGTGATGGTGGCGGACATCAAGCCCGGCCACCAGGTGCTGGACATCGCCGGCGGCACGGGCGACCTGGCCATGGCCTTCGCCAAGAAGGTCGGTCCCACCGGCCGCGTGGTGCATACCGACATCAATGAGGCCATGCTGCGCACCGGCCGCGACCGGCTGGTGGATGCAGGCATCGTCCTGCCCACCTTCGTGTGCGACGCCGAGAAGCTGCCGTTCGCGGACGCCTCCTTCGACCGCGTGAGCGTGGCGTTCGGCCTGCGTAACATGACGCACAAGGACGCGGCCCTGCGCGAGATGTGCCGGGTGCTGCGCCCGGGCGGCAAGCTGCTGGTGCTGGAATTCTCCAAGGTGGCCAAGCCGCTGGAGAAGGCCTATGACTGGTACTCCTTCAAGGTGCTTCCCCGAATGGGCAGCCTGGTGGCCGGGGATGCCGACAGCTATCGCTACCTGGCCGAGTCGATCCGCATGCACCCGGACCAGCCGACGCTCAAGGCGATGATGGGCGAGGCCGGTTTTGGCCATGTGGACTATCACAACATGACGGGTGGCGTGGTGGCGCTGCACGTGGGAATCAAATGCTGAGGCCGGCCCGCTGAGGGGCCGTCGGCACGCGCAAGTTTCGAGAAGCAGTCGTACGGAGACAAGATGAAGATCTGGACCATCGCGCTGGCATGCGGCCTGGCCCTGGCATCCCTGCAGGCCGAGGCGGCCAAGCGGCTGGGGGGCGGTGGCTCCATCGGCCGCCAGTCCCCCAATGTGACGCAGCGCCAGCAGGCCGTCCCGGCGCCCACGGCGCCCGCCACCGCAGGTGCCGCGCCGGGCACCCCGGTCCAGGCGACCGCCGCGGCCAAGCCCGCCGCGCCGCCGCAGCAGGCCCCGGCTGCAGCGCCCGCGCCCAAGCGTCCCTGGGGCGCGATGCTGGGTGGCTTGGCCGCTGGCCTGGGGCTGGCCTGGCTGGCCCATTCCCTGGGCCTGGGCGCCGAGTTCGGCCAGTTCCTGATGTTCGCGCTGCTGGCGCTGGTGCTGATGTCGGTGGTGGCCATGGTGATGCGCTCGCGCCGCGCCCAGCCGCGCCCGGCCTTCCAGGCTGCGGCGGCAGAGGCGGCGGCCGCACCGCGCCAGTACAGCCCGGACAAGGTCGGCAACGACGCGTCCGCGCGGCCCTGGGAGCAGGGCACGGCCACGTTCGAGCCGGCACCGGCCGCCGCGCCTGGCATCCGCATCGGCTCGGCCCTGGCTGGCTCGCAGGACTGGGGCGTTCCTGCCGGCTTCGATACGGCGGGTTTCGTGGCCGCAGCCAAGCGCAATTTCGTGGTCCTCCAGGAAGCCTGGGACCGCGGCGACATCGACGCCCTGCGCGCGATGATGACCGACGAGATGGTGCGCGAGACCAGCGCCCAGCTGGCGCAGCGCCAGGCCGGTGCCGCCCGTGACAAGACCGAGGTGGTGATGCTGGAGGCCCAGCTCCTGGGCATCGAGGACCTGGGCGACGCCTGGATGGCCAGCGTGGAGTTCTCCGGCCTGCTGCGCGAGGATCCCTCGGCCGGGCCCGCGCCGTTCCGCGAGGCCTGGAACATGACCAAGGCCAAGGACGGCGCCAGCGGCTGGCTGGTGGCGGGCGTGCAGGCACTGCAATGATGATGGCCCGGCCGGCGTGAAGGCCGGCATCTGCGGGAATAATGGGGGACTATGGCGACACAGTCCCCCTTTGCTTTTCTGGAATCCCTGGCCGACCGGCTGGGACAGGCCTTCCAGCCGCCCGCCTGGGTGGTGGAGGAATCCCAGCGCCGCCTGGTGCTGCTGCTCAATCACGTGCTGGCGCAGGAGCCCGAGGCCCAGGCCCGGCTGGCGCGCCAGAAAGGGCGGGTGGTCGAGGCCCGATGGCGCCACTTCGAGATGCGCCTGGTCGCCACGCCCGCCGGCCTGCTGGACCTGGCCGCGCCCGGCACCCCCGCCGACCTGACGCTCACGCTGACCCAGGAGTCGCCCTGGGAGCTGACGCAGTCCGCCCTGCGCGGCGAGAAGCCCCAGGTGCGCATCGCCGGCGACGTGCAGTTCGCCGCCGAGGTGAACTGGCTGGCCGACCATGTGCGCTGGGACATCGAGGAAGACCTCGCCCGCGTGCTGGGCGATGCCCCGGCCCATACGCTGGCCCAGGGACTGCGCGCCATGGGTGAGGCGGTGCGCCGCTTCATTGGCCTCGTGCCCGGCGGGCGTCCGCCGGCGCCGCCCGCAGCGGGTGGCGGCCAATGAGGCGCTACCTGCGAGGCATCTTCATCGTCTGGATCGTGCTGCGGTACGGGCTGGATGAACTCGTCCTGAGCAGCTTCCAGCACCCCTTCGTGCGAGCCTTCACGCGGGTGTTGACGATCGGCCGTCGGCTGGACGCGCCGCGCGGTCAGCGCCTGCGCGAGGCGCTGGAGCAGCTGGGCCCCATCTTCGTCAAGTTCGGCCAGGTGCTGTCGACCCGGCGCGACCTGCTGCCGCCCGACATCGCCGAGGAACTGGCGCTGCTGCAGGACCGCGTGCCGCCGTTCCCCACCGAGGTGGCGGTGGCCACCATCGAGCGGTCCTTCCGCCGGCCGGTGGACGACGTGTTCGTGAGCTTCGAGCGCGAGCCCGTGGCCAGCGCCTCGATCGCGCAGGTGCACTTCGGCACGCTGCGCACCCGCGATGGCCAGCTGCGCGAGGTGGCCGTGAAGGTGTTGCGCCCCGGCATGCTGCCGGTGATCGAGAAGGATCTGGACCTGATGCGGATGATGGCCGGCTGGGTGGAGCGCCTGTCGGCCGACGGTCGCCGGCTCAAGCCCCGCGAGGTGGTGGCCGAATTCGACAAGTACCTGCACGACGAGCTGGACCTGGTGCGTGAAGCCGCCAACGCCGCCCAGCTGCGGCGCAACATGGCCGGCCTGGGGCTGGTGCTGATTCCCGAGATGTTCTGGGACTTCTGCCACCCCGAGGTGATCGTGATGGAGCGCATGAATGGCGTGCCGATCAGCCAGGTGGCGCGCCTGCGCGAGGCGGGGGTGGACCTCAAGCAGCTGGCCCGGGATGGCGTGACGATCTTCTTCACCCAGGTGTTCCGCGACGGCTTCTTCCACGCCGACATGCACCCGGGCAACATCCAGGTGAGCCTGGCGCCCCAGTCCCTGGGCCGGTACATCTCGCTGGACTTCGGCATCATCGGCACGCTGACGGAGTTCGACAAGGAGTACCTGGCGCAGAACTTCACGGCCTTCTTCCGCCGGGACTACAAGCGGGTGGCGGAGCTGCACATCGAGTCGGGCTGGGTGCCACCGGGCACCCGGGCCGACGAGCTGGAGGCCGCCGTGCGCACGGTGTGCGAGCCGTATTTCGACCGGCCGCTCAAGGAGATCTCGCTGGGCATGGTGCTGATGCGCCTGTTCCAGACCTCGCGGCGCTTCAACGTGGAGATCCAGCCGCAGCTGGTACTGCTGCAAAAGACGCTCCTGAACATCGAGGGCCTGGGCCGCCAGCTGGACCCGGACCTGGACCTGTGGGCGACCGCGCGCCCCTTCCTGGAGCGCTGGATGCTGGAGCAGGTGGGGCCGCAGAAGTTCTGGCGCGAGCTCAAGGCCCAGGCGCCGCTGTACGCCAAATTGCTGCCCGAGCTGCCCAGGCTGCTGCACGACTACCTGCAGCAACCCCGGGGCGCCAGCCAGCGTGAGATGCGGGAGCTGCTCGCGGAGCAGCGGCGCACCAACCGGCTCTTGCAAGCCGTGGTCAGCGGGGTGGTGGGGTTCGCCCTGGGCCTGCTGGTGATGCAGGTTGTCGTGAGGTATTCACCGTTCTAGGCTCATCCGCACGATAATCGCGGCCAAATTCATCCAAGAAAGGGATTCGGGCATGCTCCTGACGCTGGTCATCGTGTACCTGCTGATCACGATCGGCATTGGTCTTTACGCCGCCAAGCGGGTCAAGAACACCGCGGATTTCGCCATCGCGGGCCGGCACCTGCCGCTCATCATGATCGTGACCACCACGTTCGCGACATGGTTCGGGTCCGAAACCGTGCTGGGCATTCCCGCCAAGTTCATCGACGGCGGCCTCAATGGCGTGGTCGAGGACCCGTTCGGCGCCGGCACCTGCCTGATCCTGGTGGGCCTGTTCTTCGCCGGAAAGTTGTACAGGATGACGCTGCTGACGATCAGCGACTACTACCGTGAGCGTTACGGGCGTGCGGTGGAAGTCATCTGCTCGCTGATCATCATGGTCTCCTACCTGGGCTGGGTGTCGGCCCAGGTGACCGCCCTGGGCCTGGTGTTCAACCTGCTGTCCGGCGGCGCCATCTCCATCCCCGTGGGCATGGTGATCGGCGTAGTGTCCATCCTGGCGTACACGCTTTTCGGCGGCATGTGGTCGGTGGCCATCACCGATTTCGTCCAGATGATCATCCTGGTTGCCGGCCTGTCGGTGCTGGCCGTGTTCGCCGGCAACATGGCTGGTGGCGCGGACAAGGTGATCTCCCTGGCCGTCAGCAAGGACCTGTTCCGCTTCTGGCCGGAGCCGAGCTTCAAGGACATCGTCTTCTTCTTCGCGGCGGCCATCACCATCATGTTCGGCTCGATCCCGCAGCAGGACGTGTTCCAGCGCGTCATGTCGGCCAATAGCGAGAACGCCGCCCGCAAGGGCCCCGTGATCGGCGGCATCTGCTACATCCTGTTCGCGTTCGTGCCGATGTTCCTGGTCGCCAGCGCGCTGATCATCATGCCGGATCAGACGGCTGCCCTGCTCAAGGACGATCCCCAGAAGGTCCTGCCGACGCTGGTGATGGAGAAGATGCCCTTCGTGATGCAGGTGCTGTTTTTCGGCGCCTTGCTGTCGGCCATCAAGTCCACCGCCTCGGCCACCCTGCTGGCCCCCAGCGTGACCTTCACCGAGAACATCTGGCGCCAGTTCCGCCCCCGCACCAGCGACACCAACGAGCTGCGCACCATGCGGATCACCGTGCTGGTGTTCAGCCTGTTCGTGCTGGCCTACGCCATCCGCATGCAGGGCACCTCGATCTACGAGATGGTTTCCGGCGCGTACCAGGTCACCCTGGTCGGCGCGTTCGTGCCCCTGGTGTTCGGCCTGTACTGGAAGAAGGCGACCACGCAGGGCGCCATCTTCGCGATCGTCCTGGGCCTGGTGACCTGGCTCCTTTTCCTGGCCACCCCGGCCGGCGAGGAGTTCCCCGCCCAGCTCGCCGGCCTGCTGGCCAGCTTCGCGGGCATGCTGGTGGGCTCCCTGGGCCCGCAGGCGATCCGCAACGCCCACGCCCCGCACCACAGGCTGGCGGGTACCGAGGCCTGAGCACCGGCGGATCGTCCGCCGGCCCCCCTGCGGCAGCCCGGGCTTGAGATCCTGGCTGCCGCCTATAATTGAAGGCTTTGCATCCCCAAAGCCCTGCCATGCCCATCTACGCCTACAAATGCGGCTCCTGTGGCCATGCCAAGGATGTCCTGCAAAAGATCTCCGACGCCCCCCTGACCACCTGCCCCTCCTGCGGCGCCGAGGCCTTCAGCA